>Ga0310695_10009468_pt1 | contig 14617 bp, 10 predicted proteins | sample RumenRJG_04DNA_FD_203882 | JGI IMG/M metagenome (GOLD analysis project Ga0310695, IMG submission 203882) | Bovine rumen microbial communities from Lethbridge, Alberta, Canada - RJG_04 (v2) (version 2) | ecosystem: Host-associated > Mammals > Digestive system > Stomach > Rumen | place: Canada... | reverse complement strand
AAAGCTGAAGTGCGCGGTGATCGGCGCGACGGGAATGGTCGGCCAGCGCTTCCTGACCCTTCTCGACAACCATCCTTATTTTGAAGTAAACGCCGTGGCCGCGTCCGCCCGTTCCGCAGGTCAGACCTACGAAGAAGCCGTCCGGGGCCGCTGGAAGATGAGCGTTCCGATCCCGGAGGCCGTGCGGGGCATGACGGTGATCGACGCCGCCGACGTGAAGAAGGTCGGGGATGCGGCGGAGTTCGTCTTCTGCGCCGTGGACATGAAGAAGGACGAGATCCTCAAAATGGAGGAGACCTACGCGAAGGCGGAGATCCCGGTGATCTCCAACAATTCCGCGAACCGCTGGGGCTTCGACGTCCCGATGGTGATCCCGGAGATCAACGCGGACCATCTTGCGGTCATCGAAGCGCAGAAGAAGCGGCTGGGCACCTCCCGCGGGTTCATCGCAGTCAAGCCGAACTGCTCGATCCAGAGCTACGTTCCCGCGCTGACTCCCCTCAGAAAATACGGTCTGAGAGAGGTCCTTGTGACGACGTATCAGGCGATCAGCGGCGCGGGCCGGACCTTCGACACCTGGCCGGAGATGGTGGACAACGTGATCCCCTATATCGGCGGCGAGGAGGAGAAGAGCGAGCGCGAGCCCCTCAAGATCTGGGGAGAAGTGCGCGGCGGGCAGATCGTCCCCTCAAAGTCCCCCCTCATCACGACCCAGTGCATCCGCGTCCCGGTTTCGGACGGACACACGGCGGCGGTCTTCATGTCCTTCGAGAACACGCCTCCCCGCGAGACGATCCTCGAGGAGTGGAAGAGCTTCCGGGGCCTGCCCCAGCTTCTCGGGCTCCCCTCGGCTCCCGCGCAGTTCATCACCTATTTCGACGAGGAGAACCGTCCCCAGGCGAAGCTGGACCGGGATCTCTACGGCGGGATGGGGGTCTCCTGCGGCCGTCTGCGTCAGGACACGATGTTCGACTACAAATTCGTCGGGCTGTCCCACAACACCCTGCGCGGCGCGGCGGGAGGCGGCGTGCTGATCGCGGAGCTTCTCTTCCGGCAGGGGTATCTGAACTGACAAATACTCGTCCCCGCCTTTTGAAATCAGCATGAAGGATCTATGATTCGTCTGCGGATGAAGAGATCCGCGGCGTGATGGGGCGGAGTGCGGAATTTTCGGTTTTTTATATGGGAGCGCTCCGCCCGCTGCGCAAAGATGGAAGGGACGCGCGGTTTTTCAGCCGGAACATGGAGCGATCTTCGCGGGCTTCTGCCGATTCAGACATGACGAGCGGAACATGACGTTCACCTCGCGCGATCTGTGTTCGTGCAGCTGAAACATGCGCAGAACAAGTTCTGCGGCCTTGCGGCGGAGATTCAGGCGCGCATGACACGGGACGCGCGGACGGGAGGCTGAAACTGTTTCTCCGTCCTCGCGCACATACTCAGATTCAAAACCGTGTGTAGACAGAACCAAATAATCCAAAACCGTCAGAGCGGAACTTCAAGTTCTACCCTGACGGCTTTCTGTTTCACGTGAAACATTCCTTCGTTCCGTGCGGCTGATCCCATCGTTCCGCTTTTCGTTGTCATTCTGAGGAGCCTGCGACGAAGAATCTCCGCACATGGAGGATGGGTTGGCCTTGAAGTTGGGAGATTCTTCACTTCGTTCAGAATGACAAAGTGAGGGCGGAATAGGACGTGCAGCAGCCGAACGGCAGTCTTCCCGCAAGGAGGATGCAGATATGAATGAAGGATCAGCACTGTTTCACGTGAAACAATATCACAAAACCCCTTGTCTTTCTTCACCCGAGCGAGGATAGACAAACAGATCCGGAATCCCGAAAACGCGACAACGCCGAATGCGCGCCTGAATCACCGGCGGAGCCCGCAGGATTTATCCTGCGCACGGGTTCAACTGCACGCCGGAGACCGCGCGAGGTTATCTCCCCTCACAGGCTCGTCCGGGTTGAATTTGAAGAAGCGCGCGAGGATGCGGAACCGGTTTTCGATACAAGTCAGCGCGTCCCAACGCCGACTCCTTTTCCTAATAAAATATAACCTCAAATCCCGCACCGCACGTCACCCCGATGCGGACAATTCCACATGGAAAAACCCCAATTCCTCATTCCAAATTCACTCCTCACTCGTCTCCCCCCGGCTTCGCGGAGCAGATCATACCTTCTTTTCCGCCGCAAGGATCCCGAGGAGAACCGGCGCCGCGAAAAGTCCCGGGAGGCCGAAAAAGCGGAGACCGAGATAGGTCGCGGCAAGGGCGAAAAAGGGATGCACCCCCGCGGCGGCCCCGATGAGCTTCGGTTCCAGCATCTGCCTCGTCACCCACACCGCGGCGAGCAGGACGAGAAGCCCCGCGGCAAATCCCGCCCTCCCGGAGAGAAAAGCCGCGGCAGCCCACGGGACCAGGACCGCGCCGCATCCGAGCAGGGGGAGCAGATCCACGAAAGCAGTGAGCAGGGCGACGGCGGGGGCATTCCCGACCTTCAGGAGCCAGAATCCCGCCAGCAGTTCCCCGAAGGCCACGGCTTCCAGAACGAGCACGGCCCGGAGCGTGCGGGACACCGGATCCCAGACCCTCTCGAAGGCGTCGAAGATCCCGGGGCCCGTTTCATCGGCAGAGCGGAAGCGGCGGAAGATCCGTTCGCAGGCGTCCCTTGCCCCTCCGGGATCGGCGGTGAGGTAGACGAAGCTGACGACGCCGACGGCAAGGGAGAGCAGTCCGCCGGGAAATCCCTGCACCGCCCGCCCGACGAGCCCCGCCGTCCATCCGGCAAATTCGCCCGCCGCCCGGGTCAGTAGAGCCGCGGGGGAGAGCGCCGGATCGGAAGTCCCCGCCCCCCGGCCGAAGGAGAACGGAAGACGCCCCGCAAGTTCCTCCGCCTTCGCCGCCGCGGATCCGATCCACCCTGGCAGCATCCCGGCCACGGTTTCGAGCTCCGCCGCCGCCCGTGTCCCGAGCAGTCCCAGGAGCCAGAGAGCGAGAGCGCACAGGGTCACGGAGAGGACCACCCCCGCCGCTTTCCGCCCGATGTGAAACGACCTCGCCATCGCGTCCGCCGCCGGGGAGACCAGCCTCGCCGCGACAGCAGCCAGCATGAGGGGGAAGAGCGCGGGAAGCACGTCCTCCTCCGCCCGGATCCCGAGCCAGACCCCCGCCGCGACAGCGAGAGCCGCCCCGACGAAGAGGGAGAACCGGGATCCCGCCGCGATCCTTCCCCGCCCGCTGTCCCGCTCCGTCTTCCCGTCCATCCCTGCCGTTCTCCTTTTCATCCGCACCCTCCGTTATCCGAAGTCCTTCCCCGGAGTATATGCCCGGATGGGGGAAAACTACGCAAAAGGGGTTTGACATTCCGGCCGGAATCTGATACAATGGAGGCACGGCGCAGATTCCGGGTCCCGGGTCTGCCTGCAATCCAAACCGAAAAAAGAAAGGCTCTCCAATGAAAAAGATCCTGTCCGCCCTGCTTCTCGGCCTCATGCTCGCCTCCCTTCTCCTCTCCTCCGTCTCCTGCGTAAGCGGCGGAAGCGGCGGAAGCGGGAAGAACGCCGGGGAAAACGGGGACGCGGGAACGGACGGCGGAGAGAACGGCCAGACCATCATGATTCAGATCGAAATGGAAAACGGCGGGATCATCGAGCTCGAGCTCTACCCGGACAAGGCACCGATCACCGTGGAAAACTTCGTGAACCTCGCGAAGGAGGGGTTCTACGACGGGCTGATCTTCCACCGGGTCATCAAGAACTTCATGATCCAGGGCGGCGACCCGGAAGGCACCGGCATGGGCGGCTCCGGCAAGACGATCAAGGGCGAATTCGCGCAGAACGGCGTGCCGAACGACATCTCCCACGTCCGCGGCGTCATTTCGATGGCCCGCTCGAAGAAGATGGACTCCGCCTCCTCCCAGTTCTTCATCGTGCACAAGGATTCCACCTACCTCGACGGAGCCTACGCCGCGTTCGGCCGCGTGACCTCCGGCATGGACGTGGTGGACGAGATCGCCTCCGCACCCACGGACAAGCACGACCGCCCCGTGGAGGACGTCGTGATCAAGACCATCCGGGTGGTGGAGTGAGATTTCTCCGCATCCCGTTCTGTTCCCCATTCCAGCGAAAACCCGCCCCCTCCGCCGTCCCCGAGACATGGGGATCTTCCGGCAGAAGGAGCGGTTTTTTCATAACGAAGTCACTCCGGCACTTCCCGGGCGCAGAGGGGATTTTCGTACAGCTTCCCCCCGGCGAACCAGTCGTAGGACCGGCATCCGCCGGCGCAGAAGGGTCCGTATTCGCAGCGGGCGCATTTCCCGGTGAGCATGTCCGGCGTGAATTTCCGGTTGTAGGCAAAGGCGTCCGGGTCCGTCCAGATCGAGACGAGGGAGCGGTCCCTGAGATTGCCCTCGTTGAACCGCGGGTCGTAGAGGGATTCGCAGCCCCTCACGTTCCCGACGCTGTCGATCCCGAAAGCCGTGAGCCCCGCGCCGCATCCCCGGAACACCGCGCCCTCCGCTCCCCGGATCCCCGCGCCCTCCGTCTCCTCGGGGGTGAAGTATCCGATGTTGTCCGCCACGCCGACGGCAAACGGAGCCTCCCTCGCAGCCCGGTCGACGAACCGGATCACCTCCCGGGCATCAAAGCGCACGTCCACCTCGTTCAGCCCGGCGTTGCCCATGGGGGAGCAGGCCTGGATCTGCCACGCGAAGATGGGGACGGTCTTCAAAGTCTCGAAAAACCGGGGCAGTCCCGGGGCGTTGTCCGCGCGGAGGGAGCTGATGACCGAGGTCGGGATCCCGGCGTCCGTCAGCGTCCGGATGGCCTGAAACGCCCGCTTCCAGCTTCCCTTCTGACGGTACGCGTCGTGGACCTCCTCCTCCCCGTCCACCGAGACCGCGACGGATTCGATCCCCAGCCGGCGGAGAGTTTCGACGATCCCCTCCGTCATGGCGAAGCCGTTGGTGATGATGCAGACCGCGACTCCCCGGGAGGTCAGGGCACGGGCGATCTCTTCCCAGTCCGGGCGGAGAAAGACCTCCCCGCCGATGAGGGAGACCCGCTTCACGCCGATCTCCGCGATCTGCCGGGCGGCGTCGAGGCATTCTTCCGTTGTGAGCTCGTTCTCCCGGGCCTTTCCCCCGCCGGATCCGCAGTAGGCGCAGCGGAAGCAGCAGGCGAGGGTGATCTCCCAGACGCAGGAGTCGGGCCGGAAGGGGAAATCCGCGGGCAGAGCGCCGTTCTTCATTGCTCCGCCTCCGTTCCGTTCTCCGATCCTATGGGCGGGGGCGGCAGTTTCGTCCCGCATTCGGTGCAGAATTTCGCCCCCTTCTCCGCAATCGCGCCGCACGTCGGGCAGAAGCGGTTCTTTCCCTTCGCCGGATCGGGATTTTGGGGGAGATACGCGCCCGGCGCCCTCCCTCCGAAGCGGGCGAATTCCTCGGATCTCGGATCGACGGGCGGTCCCGCGTAGACGGCCATGAACAGCCGGGGATCCTGCTTCCCGTTGAAAAACGCAGGTCCGGCGTAGACCATCATCGCGGGGGCTGGTCCGGGCTTCCGATCCAGGCCGAAACCCTCGGGACCGGCGTACACCCCCGCCATGGCCGCAGGATCCGGTTTCGCCGCGGGGGGAGGCTCCGGCGCGCCTTCCGTTTCCAGTCCGTTCTCCTTCTTCTCATCGGCGGGATCGGGGGTCTTCTCCGCCCCGACGCTCTGATTCCACGGGTAGACCGCGCTGTCGTTTCCGTTCTTCATGCCGCGTCTCCTTTCGGGGATTCGTTCTGCTTTCAGGATACCACGTTTCGGCGGATTTTGCAAGGGGGAGAAGGGAAAATGAGCGGATGGTCCGTCACCTCGCCCTGCTTTCCAGCTTCTCAATGACAGCCGCAAACCTTTCGTTTTCACGGATGCCGTCGTACCGTGACGCCTTCATCCGGTCGAGCCTGTACCAGCTCTGATTATGCTCCGTCAGCTCGTGGAAATCCTTGCCCGGTTCCGGGTAGATCAGCTTGTCGGTGAAGATGGATGTGAAGTGTTTTCCGTGATCCTCCTCATAAGAGCGGTCATAGGCAAGCGCGTGCGCGCACATCTGTTCCAGCGCGTCGAGGGTTTCCTCCGTTTTCCCCTGCGCGATCAGATAGGTCGAAAGGAGCCACCAGTTAAAGGACAGCCGCGAATGATGAAACATGAGGTTGTCTCCGTACACGATCCGGTAGATTTCGTTCGACGTTTTCAGCATTTCGATCTTCTTGTCCCATGTCGACGGGTCGTTTGGGAGGTCTTCGCTCAGTGCGAGCGTCTGCATGGCGAGTCCCAGAGCATCCGTAAGCTTGTCGATCTCATCCTGAATATACCATTCGGTTTTGCCGTCGCCCACGCCGCCCGAAAGCTGGAACTCCCTGCAGTATTTCATCGGGGTCAGCATTTCCGCCATCTCCAGGGCTTTTTCGGGATGGCCGCTTTCTTTGTAAATGGAGATCAGTGTTCCGATGGCATCGAAATGAATATCCGGATCCGCGCTGTTCTCCATCACCGATATGAGCAGGGCTTCCGCTTCGTCCCGCGCCGCTTCGTCGTGATTTTCCGACCAGAGACAATACAGACAGACGGCGAGTTGATCCTTGATCTCATTGTCTCCGGGGAAGCGGATCAGTGATTCCCGGGCGAAGCGGATCCGCTCGTCCACGGTTCCGACTTCGGACAGGCGTTCAAGTTCTTTGTGAATACGGTCGAGTTCCTCTTCCCGTTCGGATTTCCGGTAGCCGATCAGCTCGTCGATGCTGACGGCGAAGAAGTCGGCGAGCGCGGGCAGGAGTTCCATGTCGGGGTACCCGTTTCCGCTCTCCCAGCGGCTTATTGCCTGCGGTGTCACGCCGAGGGCTTCCGCGAGCATTTCCTGCGTGACCTTCTGCTCGCGCCGGAGCGCTTTGATTTTGTTCCCTATGATGATGGTCATGATTTTCATTCCTTTCGGTTATGGATTTGTTTTTGTAAGCTTACGAATTCATTATAGCGGCGGCTGAAATGGAAATCAATAACCCATTTGTTGTTTACAACCTCAACGATCGCTTTACCCGTTCATTTCAAAGTTTTTTCTCTTCACGGTGAAGACCGATCACGATCCCTGAAATCCGGGATCTGCGAAAACCGGGAGTCTCAGGGACCCCAGCCCCGTCCTGCCAAACGGGCAATACAAAAAAGGCGGTCCCGCCCGGCTGCCTTCGGCATTACGAAAGGCGCGGATGGACCGTCTTTCTCTTTTTATTGATGATTTTTCTCAGATCGTTCTGACCTTCACAAGCGCGGTGCCGTACAGCCCGAGGCGGACGAGGACCGAGAAGGATTCGGATCCGGCGGAAAACCGCTGAACGCTCACGGGCGCGAGATCGTGCTCCGCGTCAAGGAGGTATACCTCCGCCTCGCAGGGGCCGTCAAAGCCCGCGAATTTGACCTCGATTTCCTTTTCCGGGGCGTCGTCGCGGTCGCTGTAGTTCGTCAGCATCACCGCCGCGCTATTCCCTTCTCCGTCCGCCGCCGCGCAGGAATAGACGTCCGGGTCGCCGCTCTCCGTCGGGATCCACTCCCCGAGGGCTTTCAGATCCCGGAACATGACGAAGGGATAATAGCCTTTCAGGGGGCGGTAGGTCTCCGCTTCGAAGAGGCCGTTCATGCCGCAGGGACGCGCGTCGTAGTACATCAGCATGTCCAGCGGCAGGGCCTGGGAAGCGCACATGGCGGCGGCGATGAAGGAGGATCCCTTGAGCCCCCGTTCGGTGCGGAGGGAATAGGTCCAGTCCTCCCCGAGCCAGCCCCGGATGTAGTTCCACTCGTTGAGGATCGTCTCGACTTCCGTGAGGCCCCGCTTGTCCAGTTCCCGCCGGGCGGTGAGGATCGCTTCTTTCAGGCTCTCGATATGGCTCTCGTACCAGTGGTAGGAGTAGAAATCGAAGGGGACTCCGTCGGCGGCGATCCGGTCGAGGAAGGCGTTCCGGAATTCCGACGGCCAGGGTCCGGTGAAGGCGGGTCCGCCGATTTTCAGGTTCGGGAAGCAGGACTTGAGGTGCTTTGCCGCCGTGACGTAGAGCTCGATGAACTCCCCGTCCGTCCCCTGCCAGCAGGGATTGGACCCGTCGGCGTTGCGGCAGTCCGGCTCGTTCCAGATCTCCCAGTATTCGATGCCGTAAGAGAACCCGTTCGCCCAGCCCTCGTTGTAATGCCGGACGATGTGCTCGCAGATCCGCGCCCATTTGCCGAAGTCCTTGGGAACGCGGGTGCCGAATTTGTAGCCGTGCTCGATGGACGCGCCGAGGCGGTAGAAGATCTTCGTCCCCGCGGCGAGGGTGGTGCCGAGATACCAGTCTGTGGGCTCGAAGATGTAGGACTTCGGATCGTTCTCGTCCGCCGAGAAGTCCCGGAAGATCCGGTGCACATCGACGGTGTGCTCCCCGCCGTATCCCGGGAAGAAGGACGCGTCGTGGTTCCGGGCATAGGGGATTTCGGCGGCCTTATACGCCTCGAAGGAGGACGGGGACTGCCGCACTCCCGGAGCCGTCGGGCCGTTGTTGACGCAGTTCAGGCGCTTGATCCTGCCGGACGCCTTTGTGCGGTCCGCTGTAATGACTGTCATGATGGAATGACCTCCTTTCGCCGAACGCCGAATCAGTCAAAATTGACGGTTCTCCCGGTGCGGCCGCTCTTGTAGATGGCTTCGATGATCTCCGTGACGACGGCGGCCTGTTCGGGGAGGACGATGGGATCGAGGTCTTCGACGACGGCCTGGATCCACTGGCGGGCCTCGTATTCGGTGGAGGAGAGCGCTTCGTCCCTGAAGTACGTGCGGTCGGCCGGAGTGGGCTTATAGACCTCGTCGAAGAGCTTCATCGCGCCGGTCTCGTCCGGTCTTTCGCCGTTGATCGCCACGCCGCCCCGCATCATTTCGATCCCGCCGAGGGTGCCGCAGAAGGTCGGGTGGCCGCCGTCCGTCACGTTCAGGAGCCACGAGGCCTCGACGTACATCATCGCGCCGTTTTTGAAGCGGACCATGCCCATCGCGCTGTCCTCGACGGTGAAGGGACGGTCCTCGCCCCAGGGTCCCCAGCTTCCGTTGTCCTTCGCGTAGTATTTCAGCTTGTTGTTCACGACCCCCGTGACGGAGGCGACGTCGTAGTTGTTCACCACGTAGAGCGCGGCGTCGATGGAATGGGTGCCGATGTCGATCATGGGGCCGCCGCCCTGCTTCTCCTCATCCATGAAGACGCCCCAGGTGGGAACGCCGCGCCGCCGGATCGAAGGGGCCTTGAAATAGTAGACCTCGCCGATCTTCCCGGCCGCGACGAGATTGTGGGCATATTGATACGAGGGCTCCGACCGGGACTGATAGCCGATCGTCAGCTTTTTCCCGTTCCTCCGGGCGGCTTCGCACATGGCGCGGGCTTCGGCGGAGGTGGTGGCCATCGGCTTTTCGCACATGACGTGCTTCCCGGCGTCGAGGGCGGCGATGGAGATTTCGGCGTGCTTGTAGTTCGGCGTGAGGACGTGGACCACCTCGACGTCCTTCATGGCGACCAGATCCCGGTAGTCGGTGAAGACCTTCGCCCCTTCGACCCCGTAGTCCGCCGCCGCTTTGACCGCTCTCTCCTCGATGATGTCGCAGAAGGCGATCATTTCGACGTTGTCGCATTTTTTCAGAGCCGGCATGTGCTTTCCGTTGGCGATGCCGCCGCACCCGACGATGCCGACCTTGACCGTGCGCAGTTTGCTCATACGATTTCCTCCCTCTGAAAACAGGCTTTTTCATATTCCGCTTTGCTTCTCCGCGGGATCGGGATCCACGCTTCGGCTTCATTATAGCACGGCGGGGAAGCGGCGTCAAGCGTCAAAAGGATTTGCCTCCGCAGATTTTCGCCCGGCCCCCTTGCAATCTCCGCCGGACTGTGCTACACTGATGAAAACCGCAGGAACGGAAGGAGCGCGACATGGATCAGGTCATTTCGCAGAAGGACCGGGAGCGGCTCCGCTCTCTGGCCCGGACGCATCTCGCATACGCAAACTCCGAGGAAAACGCCGTCATTCTCAGAAAATGGCAGGCGCTGGCCGAAGGACGCCGGGAGACCCCCACCGTCCGGCTGCTGTTCTCGAACTTCACGGACGAGGTGATCGCGCCGCGGATGGAGTGCGAGGGGAACGAGGCCCGGGGGATCGAATGGTCCCTGCTCTCCGGGCTTGTGGGGCGGGAGCTCTTCGGGGACGACACGCCGCTCTCCCCGACCTTCGACGTGCACCAGAGCGCGGGGGCGTGGCCCTTCGATCTGAGGCCGCAGATCACCCGGACCTCCCGGGGCAAGGGCTTCCACATCGACCCGGTGATCGGGGATCTCGAAGAGGACTTCGACAAGCTGGGAAAGGGCGGCTTCCGGGCGGATCCGGCGGGAACGAAAGCCCGGACGGACTTCGTCGGGGAGATCTTCGGGGACATCCTGCCGCCGCGCCTCGTGATGAGCTCCCTGACCGGGGCGATCACGAATCCCCTCGTGCATCTGATGGGGATGGAGAACTACTACATGGCGATGTACGACACCCCGGAGGCCCTTCACCGGGTGATGGACGCGGCGACCCGGGTGTTCGAGGAATACTACGACTATCTCGAGCGCGAAAAGCTCCTCGTCCCCATGTGCGGGATCAGTCCGGTGGCCCAGGAGAGCTACGCCTTCAACCACGAGCTTCCGGCGGACCGGGCGGAGAAGGTCTCCGACGTCTGGGGCTTCCTCGAATCGCAGGAGACGACCGCGGTATCTCCCGAGACCTTCGGGGAGTTCGTCTTCCCGTATCAGGACCGGCTGGCGAAGCGGTACGGTCTGCTCTCCTACGGCTGCTGCGAGCGGGTGGACGCGATCTGGCCGGACTATCTCTCGAAGTGGAAGAATCTGCGCAAGCTCTCCGTCTCCCCCTTCAACAACGAGCCCCAGGTGGGGGAATACCTGCGCGGGACCGGGATCGTCTATTACAGCAAGCCCCGGGCGGAATTTGTGACGAACCGCGGTCCCCTGGACGAAGACGCGCTCCGGGCTTATTACAAAATGGTCTTCACCTCTGCCTCGGGCTGTCTGCTGGAAGTCGCCCAGCGGGAGGTCGGCACGATCTTCGGCGATTTCAGCCGTGGCCGCCGGTATGTGGAAATCACGAAGGAGTGCGTCGAGGAATTCTGGAGGCCGTAAAATAAAAACAGAGGTCGGTTCATTCCGGCCTCTTGTTATACTATATTCCTTCTATAAAGCTGTCTTCATGGGTTTTGATCGCTCTCCGTAGAATGCGAACGGCCTTGCCGTGAGCTCACGAACGATAACTCTGATAAGGTTGGATGACTATATGGGTGTGCGGGCATAGAATGAACTTGATTGAGGTAGCCTTGCCCTACCCCCAATTGAAGTTTCTTGCCGCTGAACTTGTTCAGCAGGGCTTCATTTTCAAAGAAGCCGCGTCTCCTTTTTTGCCTATCACCCGAGGAAAAACCCTGCCAGCCATGCGGCCAGCACCGCGGCGCCCGCGACGACGATCAGCTTCGCCTTGAAGAACGCGAGGATCATGGCGGCGGCGGCTCCGACGGTGGACGCTGCGACGCTCCCGCAGGAGGTGAAGACCGCCGGGTAGATCATGGCCGCCAGCACGCCGTAGGGGAGATAGTAGAGAAAGGAGAGCAGGAAGCGGTTTTTGAATCTGCGCCGGATCAGGGCGAGGGGGATCATGCGGATCGCCCAGGTGACGCCGCTCATGACCGCGATCCCGGCGAGCATATAGCTTGTTCCGATGGTCATTCCTCCGCCTCCTCTTCCCGCGGAAAGACTGCAGCGCCGAACACCGACGCCGCGACGCCCGCGATGATGATGATCCAGCCGCTCCCGATCCCCGCCGTGAGAGGCAGGAAGGTGAAGAGGCAGGAGAGAGCCGAGGCCGCGAAAATGACCGCCGCGATCTTTCCCGATCCCCGCGCCTCCGGGATGATGAGGGCGATGTACATGGCGTAGAGGGCGATGTTCATCGAGACGACGAAGGACTGGGGAATGAGGCCGCCGGCAGTCTCGCCGAGGACCGTCCCCGCCATCCAGCCGGTCAGGGAGATCACGATCATCCCCACCATATAAGGAAAGGTCAGGGGGCGGCTCTGGGTGGAGGCCATGGCGTAGATCTCGTCGGTGTTCCCGTAAGCCACGACCAGCCTCCGCCAGAGGTTCATCCCGACGGGCAGCTTCTGGGACAGGGAGACGGACATGAGCAGGTATCTTGCGTTGATGACGGCCAGCGTGCAGAGCATTTCGAACAGCGGTGCGGCCGCGGACATGAGATTCAGCCCGACGAACTGCCCGGTCCCGGACACGCAGGCGGCGGAAAACAGCGCGGCGGCCCAGGTCGGCATCCCCTTTGCGGACGCGATCATCCCGAAGGCGAAGCTGACCGAGAGATAGCCGATGCAGATGGGGAACGCGTCTTTGATCCCCTCGGAAAAAGTCAGTGGCTTTTGATTCATCATAGCGGAACGGGCAAAAAACCCTTCAAGAAATTGTGCCGGTCCCTTTTGAGGAGACCGGCACAGCGTTGTTTCGGATATGAATTCCGGGATCACGGGCGGAAAGGACTCACGGCCTTCCCCCGATCATCGGAACCGGTGACTCAGTGCTTCTTCTTGGCAACCGCGAAACCGCCGAGAGACAGGACGGCAGCGACAGCGGCAATGACGCCGAAGTCGAAGGTCTGAGGAGCCTCGGCCTTTTCGTCGAGAGCTTCGTCAGCCGCGCCCTTTTCAGCGGTCTTCTCGCCGTAGAGGGTCAGTTCGGAAACCTGGAACAGGTTCGCAGCGGAGGAAGCGGCTTCGAACTTCACGAAGGAAACGCCCTCAGCGGAAGCGTCGCCGTTGTAGTAGGTGAAGTTGGTCTCTTCGAAGAAGGTGTCGTCGCCCTTCGCCAGTTCGGTCCAGTTCTCGCCGTCGGCGGAAACGGAGATCGTCCAGTCGTTGGGGTTGCGGCCGTTGTAGTCAGCGTTGTCGTTGGCGGTGGCCATCGTGAAGCCGTTCACGGTGTACACGCCGTCGAGCTCGACCACGGAGACGACCGGGAATTCGTTGGTGCAGAACTTGGTGGCGGTGTCGCCGTCCCACAGGTTCTCAGCGCCCTCGCCGCCGAAGCCGTTGGAGCCTTCGACGAAGGTGTACGCGGAGACAGCGGTCTTGCCGGCAGCGGCAGCAGCCTCGTCAAGGGAAGCGAAGCCCTTGGACTCGGCGGCAGGCTCTTCAGCGGGCTCTTCAGCTGCTTCGGAACCGGCGTGGCCGTAGAATTCAACTTCCGCCACGTCGCCGTGGTTGGTTTCGTTGAAGTAACGGAACTGGCTGTAACCGGTATTGTTCTCGAACTCGGTCACGGTGTAGTAATCGGGGTTGGTGCCTTCGACGTCGGAGGTCCACAGCGTGGTCCAGTTCTCGCCGTCGTTGGAGCCCTGGATCATCGCGCCTTTGAAGCGGGCGTTCCAGTCCGCGCGGGACAGGATGACGACCTTGTCGAGGATGTAGGATTCGCCTGCGTCGATTCCGCAGAAGCCGTCGCCGACTCCCAGCGGGTCGAAGAAGGTAGCGGGATTGCCGTCAAACGCAGCGGCAGCGCCGGCGTCAGCATTTCCGCCCCAGCCTTCCGCATTGCCGATCACGGTGCCGTTGATGATGGAGCCGTCAGCGCCGGAAGCCGGGTAGGTGGGAGCGGCGGGCTCTTCGGCGGCGGGTTCATCGGCCGCTTCGGGCATACCGGTGAAGAGGTACTTCGCTTCGAGCGGGTTGAGCGCGACGTTGTAGATGGCGAGATCGTCGATCAGGCCTTCGTAGTCGCCGTTGTTCCACCACACGCAGAGCCAGGAGCCGAGGCGCAGGGAGTAGACCATCTTGAGCTGCTCGGTGAAGAACTGCTCGTTGGTACCCTCGCCGAACTGCGTGCCGAGGTTCATGCCCGGACGCACGACAAGCTCGCCGTTGCGGTAGATCTGCATGTTGTTCGCGCCGTCGTTGTTGTACACAACGGTGACCTGATCCCATTCGCCGATGCGGGTCTCGTTCACGCTTCCGCCCTGGTTGCCCGGGTCGTTCCAGAAGCGCGGGACGATGCCGATGTCCTCGTTGCCGTCCGTGTTGATGCCGGACTGGAGCGAGTTCACGAGGCCGATGTAGCCCTGATTGCCAATGTCGAGGGAGTAGATCGGGGCCATGCCGGTGAGGGTGTCGGACTGGGCGGCGTTGACCCACATGGTGATGGTCATGCCCTTCGTCCAGTCGGTGTCCTTGAAGAGGTCGGTCTTCACAAGGCCGTAGGAAGTGCCCTGGGTGCCGACGCCCGTGCCGCTGACTTTCAGCGCGTTTCCGGCGTGACCGGGCACGAGTTCCGCGTTGACGAGCTCAAGCGCGGAAGCGTCTTCGAAATCGAGGGTGTAGACCGGGGTGTGTTCTTCGGCGGTGTAGAGTTCTTCCACCGTCGGAGCCTTGACGACCACGGTCTGGGCCTTCTTGGTGTCGGCGTAGAGGTCGAACACGTCGTCCTCGGAGAGAGCGGTGTTCCACACGTTCACGTCGTCGATCAGGCCCTGATAG
>Ga0310695_10009466_pt1 | contig 14619 bp, 10 predicted proteins | sample RumenRJG_04DNA_FD_203882 | JGI IMG/M metagenome (GOLD analysis project Ga0310695, IMG submission 203882) | Bovine rumen microbial communities from Lethbridge, Alberta, Canada - RJG_04 (v2) (version 2) | ecosystem: Host-associated > Mammals > Digestive system > Stomach > Rumen | place: Canada... | reverse complement strand
TCCTTCGGATTCCACCTCGCGATGGACACCCTTGCTGTTCAGCTATACACTTCCCACTATCTGGGCGTGTTCGGGACTTTCACCCGTTAGAGCGCGCCCATGGCGCGCAAACCAAAAAATCCACCCAAACCAGAAATGGTAAGGGTGGATTTTATTTTGTAATAGTTCTTCATATCAGTATAAAACAAGAGGGACTCCCGCAGGAATCCCTCTAGGTTACGGGCCTCACAAGTTTCCGTAACACGTTCACTACAGTTATGATACTAGCAGAATCGGCGTTTGTGAATGAATAAAGACAAACATAAAGATAAAGATACATATAAACATACATATACATATAATTATATGTATCCATATAAATATAACTATAAACCGCAGTAGAAGTATAAAGATAAACAGAAATCTAAGTATAAAGATAGAGATACATATACATAGAAACCTAAGTAGGAATATTAACCTACATAGAAAGATAAGAATAAAGATACATAAGAGCAGTTTTCCTAAACATAAAGATAAGTATAAACAGAAACATAAGGATACATATAAACATATATATACATATAAATACAATTATATGTATCCATATAAATATAAATATAAACCTAAGTAGAAGTATAAAGATAGAGATACAGATACATAGAAACCTATGTAGGAGTATCAACCTACATAGGAAGATAAGGATAAAGATACATAGGGGTAATTTTCCTAAACATAAAGATAAATATACATATACATATAAACATACATATACTTATAAATATAATCATAAGTATCCATATAGATATAATTATAAACCGAAGTAGAAATATAAAGATAGAGATACATATACATAGAAACCTAAGTAGAAGTATCAACCTACATAGGAAGATAAAGAGCAGTAGAAAGACAAACATCTGTATATGGATAATTAGGAAAATAAAGAGGAGCATAAAAAAAACCCACCTCCTGTACGTACAGGGGATGGGGCTTCCCTTTACTGACCGCAGTAGAAGATCTTGGTCTGACCTGTCAAGTTAATTTGGTCTGGTGCAAAGGCCCAGTAAACAGCACCAACAAACTGACGGTTGTTGATGTAGTCGTAACGGTTGAATCTGTTCGGAGAGATGCATTCTACATCTAAAGTTGCTCTTGCCTTATCAAACTCAGCACGATCATTTGGATCTGTGATGTCATTAGAGTCATAAGAATTAGAAAACTCAGGATACTTTTCTGCCATCTTCTGAAAACAGGCTTGATATGCTTGATCTCGCTGATTTCGTGCGGCTTCTTCCTCAGCCCTCCACTGTGCTTCTTTCTGATCCATATGGCTTTCGCACTGAGCATTTGTACCTTGGAATCCGTCTGGGAGTTTGTAGATAGTGTCAGAACCGCCATGACAGAAGTAGTGCACGCCATTTCTCCAAATATCACCGATGCTGTCAACCTTGCCTTGGTCTGGGTGCTTGCCATTAGAGGTCTGTTCTGTCGCAGGAGCCTTCTTGCTGGAAGCGGTCTTTTCACTAGCAGTCTTGTTGGTCGTTTTTGTCTTGTTACTATCGGTAGTGCTTGTACTTGTCGGTGCTGCGGTATCGTTCGCTGCACTTGCTGGGGCAGTTTCCTGAGTGGCTTTGGCTTCGGTGCTTGCAGGTGTATTACTCTTTGTAGCCACCTTCTTAGAAGAGTCCTTCTTTGGAGAAACAGTCGCTTCTTCTGTTACGGGATCCTTCTTCTCATTTGCCATGTGAACACCAACGCCCACGCCTGCACCACCCAGAGCAAGGGTAGAAGCAACTGCAACGGCAGCGACCTTGTGGGCTGCCACGCCAGTAACCGCCTTCAATGGTGCAGCCTTGACCGCACCCAGAGCCTTGGAAAAGGCTTCTAAAATCTTTTCATTCATCATCTTAAAATCCTCCCAAAATCTAAAAAATAGACAAAACATTTGTTTTTGTGAGGTCATTGTAGCACACAGCCTATGCAGATTTGTTGTAAAAACCGAAAAAAAATGAAAAAAATTCAAAAAAGGGGCAAAAAGGGAAGAATCAGGGGCAAAAATCGGTATAAAGAAAAAGGATACAAGTAACATGTATGAAAACGAAGAAAGGAGGATTTTCGTGCAGAAAGGAAAACGAGTCGTTGCTTTCCTGTTAACCATGGGAATAGTTCTGTCGATTCCAGAACTAAGCTATGCAGCAGAGAAGCCACAGGTTGTCACCAAAGAAACCCTATCCCAAAGTGACAACAATCCGCTAACAGCAATGGAAGAAGCAGGAAGTGAGAACACCCTTCTTGTAACAGGCAACCCGACATCTGTGGGAGAAACGAAGAAAACAGAGAGTGGTGGAATGTCTACCCTGACCTTTTCTTCTTCCGAATCCATGGAAAGTGCCAAGGAAACCTTGCAGTCACAGGGAAAGCAGGTGGAAACAAGCCAGTCCATCACCATAGAGCCGCAGGAAAAACTGGATCAGAGTAATCCTGACCAGACGGTGCAGGCAGATGTGGAAGAAGCCAAGGCGAACCCCGTAGGAAAGCAGGAAGAAAAGACTGACGAAGCAGAGGAAGAGAAACTTTCCGACACCGACGTTGTGGTAGCAATCCTAGATACAGGAATAAGCCTGGACGAGGAAAGCCTAAAGGGAAGAATCGTAACCTTTAAGGATGGTGCCTTTGTAAAGGTAAAAGACATGGACAAGACCTCATTAACAGAGGATCAGGAGAACTCACCCTATCTGGATTCCAACGGGCATGGAACCTTAATGGCCAAGGTGATGATGGAAATGGGAGACAATATCTACTTCTACCCCGTCAAAGCCTTTGGAGAAGATGGAGAGTCCACCGTCGCAAAGGTCTACTACGGAATCGAGGATGCAATCCAAAAGAAGGTGGATGTGATCTCCCTGTCCGCAAGTGGTAGCGGAGAATCGAAAGCCTTGCAGAGTGCAGTAGAGGATTGTGAGAAAGCAAAGATTCCACTGGTGGTGTCCGCAGGAAATAGTGCAGCGGATACCAAGGACTTCATCCCTGCCAACCTGGAGAAAGCCATTGTCGTGTCGGCTACCAATCGGAATAAGGAGTTCATGGGAACCTCAAACTTTGGAGCAACCGTAGACTATTCAGCCAACGGGTATGCAGCCGAAGCAACCGAGGATCCAAAGGAAGGAAGTTTTTATAAGGGCTCTTCCATAGCAAGTGCAAGAGTGGCATCGTATATCGCAGCTCTAAAGGCAGTTGATAAGGAAGTGGAGGTTGCCACCGTACTAAATAGCCTTGCCGAGGATCTTGGAGAAGCAGGAAAAGATGTCTACTTTGGAAATGGACTTCTAACAAAAGAAACCGTAGATGCCTATGTTCTTGCAGAAAAGCAGAAGAAGGCAGAGGAAGAAAAAACACAAAAGACAGAGGATTCACCAAAGACAGATCCAAAAACAGAGGATACTCCAAAGACAGAGGATTCACCGAAAACAGATCCAAAAACAGAGAATCAGCCTGTCACACTTCCAACCAATGTCACCGCAGAGGACTTGCAGCAGTCCATTCAGACAAATTTGAGAAAGACTTGGAAGGCGGGAGTATTCCACGTACAGAACATCGGAGAATCGGGATATGTGATTGTTCGCGTGTGGCAGGATGCCATTGGAACAGGAAATAACTCCTATGGTTCCCAAAGTGCAACATCCTACTACGAAGTAGTGTGCTACACAAATGGAACAATCTATGTCCGAGATAGTGCAGGAAATCCCCTTCGCTATTACCACGCAGGGGAAACCTTTAACATGCCCCTCTACGGACATACCGAGTTGGAAGGCTCAATTTATCCAAGCGGTGGAGGAACCCTTGCGTTCTCGATTCAAAAAACACAGGATGGACTCTATAACATTGATGTGTCCGAAAACTATAACTGTGGTGCGGTAGGAGGAAAACCAACGATTCACTACACACCATACATTATGATTTATGGCGGAAAGTCCAAAGACTGGCCTGGCTATTACTACCAGGAAGGAGAATTTCCTTTATATGCGAAGGACATGAATGGAGATAGAGCAGGACACCGAGCAGGTTCGGAAAATGCCCCAATCCATGCACATTTAGAAAACGATATGTACCGTTGGGAGCATAACCTCTTTCAGATTTATCAGGGCTTTAGCTCCAATTCGGACTGGAATTATGGCTGGGTAGATAACACAGACTTCCGAGGCTTCTGGCACGAATCCGTTTATAGCGTGCAGTACTCTGCAACAGGCGAAAAGGGGTATCGTTTTATTTATAAAAAAGGAAATAAATCAGCAGGCCTCAATGAAACTCTAATCATTGATGATACAACCCATAAAAACCTGCCTTATCATACCACCTATACGACACTGGATGGTTCAAGCGTAGTACGTCGTGCAAAAATTTCCTTTGTCACAGGAGGAGAAAAAGTACCAGATAAGTGGGTAGATGATACCTTTAAGTCGTGGGATCAAGTGAATGGAAATTTCACGGGAGACACATGGTTTCCAAATCAATCAGGACAGAACTTGGGAACAGGCTACGAGAAAGCCATTTTCAATGATGATGGAAGGTTCTCATTTCCGAAGGTCACAAGAGATGGATATACCTTTGTGGGTTGGACCAAGGATGCAAGCACGGAGAAGTATAACTATGGAGATACCTACGCTTACTATAACGCTCAAAATAAGCATAACGGAGAGTGGGCGAAGGAGAGCCCATGGAAATTAGAGAAAACTCTAGAAAATGTAAACTCCGATGGAGACCAAACCTATTATGCAGTGTGGAGACCGAATATCTATCACTTGGTATTTGACAAAAATGGAGCGAATGGTGGCTCCATGAAGGAGAATATCGAAAAATATGTGAAAGAAAATCCCGATAGCGTGCTTTACGTGAATAAGAAGAAGGAGTACGGAATTACTGTAAACACCGATATGATGGGGCTGGTACCGAATGGAAATGTTACCGCCGATGGATTACCGTACACCATTGACTATCCACAGAGGAAAGCAGCCTATGGCCAGGGATTCACCTATAAAGATAATCGAGTGATGGGAGCAGGCTGGAGCCTGAAAGAGAACACACCGAGAGCGGATTTTGAAGAGAACTGGAATAAGGATAGCCTGAAACAGACAAAGATCGAGGATGTTGCCTATAAAGCGGGCGTAAGAGACAAAGATGGAGTCGAGATTAGACTGTATCAGATCTGGGATACAGCACCGCAATATACAGAAGTAAGAAATATCTACTTCACCAGTAGCGAAGCAAACGCAGGAATAACAGAGAAACAGTTAATCGAGAGAAGTAGAATCAAGGCAACAGATAGAGAAGACGGAAAGCTCAAAGGATTCTACGCAAAGGGAACCGAGAGTAACGGAGCGAGCCTTTTTGATGCCGAAGAAAAGAGTAAGATTGATAAAATCTGGGTACTAGACTTCGATTCAGAGAGACTAAAAGGCTACGGACAAGTCGGTTTTGAAACCATCACGTTCCGTTGTCAGGACTATATCGGAAACGTGAGTGACGTGACGATTAAAGTCGGCGTGACACAAGATACAGCAATCGAAACCAAAACCAAGAAAAGTGATGGATCCCTGGATACGGAAGATAACGGAAAAGTGAAAGCAAGTGCGAACTACTTCCGCTTCATTTCGAAAAAGTATTACGACATGAATGATCCAGCAAAAGGACATTCCCTGAAAGATAAGTCCACATGGGTATCTCCCCACCAGCACGCAAAGGGTGGATTGGAAGATGAATCTGTATGGTACTATGACGATCATTTACGAAATGAGTTAACAACCGCCTTTAAGACACAGGAAATCCAAAAAGCGAATGACTATGCGGCCAGAAGGAATAACACCGACTCATTCCAAGAAAACAAAAAGACAAGCCAATACGCATACGAAATGGATGCAAAAACACTTGTGGATGCAAGCGATTATGTCGATAAGAATGGAATCGGAAAAATCGAAACCATAACCGATAACGGACTAATTAACAAGCAGGACAAGTTGAGCACCTTCTATGACAGGTTCGTAAAACCAACCGCCTCCACATATGGAAAAGAACCTGGCGAGTATTATGTAAGATTCCATAATAATGGCGGTCAGGGAACCATGAAAAACGAGTATATGCTTGTAAATGAATCCAAGTGCCTGGATTGTTCTACATTTTTGAAAACAGGCGAACGGGTGAAGGGCTGGTCTAGGACACCGAATGGCCCAATGCTTTACGAGAACGGACAACGAGTAATCAATCTTGCAGCGGCAGGCTCTACAATCGACCTATATGCCGTATGGGAAGTAGTACCAAACACCTACAACGTAGTCTACAAAGGAAACGGTGCATCTGGTGACGATAAGGCAGATTTAGTCCATGTGGATAGCCAATACGTCATTCGTTCAGCCGATACCTACTCTAAGAAGGGCATGATGTTTGCGGGCTGGCTGTCTAGTGACGGAAAGACCTACAACGGAAGTGAGAGAGTCACAAATCTTGCAAGAGTTGGAGCAGTGAACACAATGATTGCTCAATGGACGAATATCCAGTACACCTTAAAATATGATTTCGGCGGTGGTACTTCCTCAGCAAGCACCGAAACCAAGAAGGAATATGGAAAGGTGATCTATCTTGCAAAGGAGCCTGTAAGAGAAGGCTACACCTTTAAGGGATGGAAAGTTACTGGAGCTGCCGATGTTTCTATGAATGATACTGTCTATCAGGCAGGAGCAGAATGGACTTACGACCAAAAGGGCGGAGAAGTCACATTGGTTGCTCAATGGGAAGCAAAGACAGTTGATGTTGTCCTAAAATCCAATAATGCAAAGAATGAAACCAAAACCTACAAGATAAAGATTGGTGAGAAATTGCCAAAAAATCCTTTCCAAAGTGCGGACACAGAAAAGGCATTTCAGGGATGGGCCTATAACCCACAGGCAACAACCTATGAGATCGACAACGAAGGAACCTTGAACCTTAGCAAGTGGCAGGAACGAATCACCCTGTATGCAGTTTGGGGAGATCACTTTGTAACGATTAAGTACAATCTGGATGGCGGTACCTACGAAGGAACAGCAAACACATCCACCGAGTACAAAACACTTTCTCAGAGAAAATATGTAGGAAAGAATATCGACCTACTAAAAGCTCCAAAGAAGAAGGGATATTTTTTGCTTAATCTGCAACAAACTGAATATGGTGCCGTGCTATAATGAATCTTGTAAACAAAACAAGGGTACAAAAAGCCATAAATTATTATACGGGAAAGGAAACCAAAAAATGACAGTATTTAGAGACTTGATGAATGAAGTAGTAGCAATCGAGAACCAGACATTAGGAGCGATGGTTCGCATGAATTCTGCATATGGCAACTCAGCGGAATGCAGCCTCGCGAAAGACTATGCTATCAAGGCGTTTGTAGTAAAAGTAGATGGTGTAAAGGACACACTTAAAAAGTTTGAGGAACGAGCAAGCTTTGAAGGATTGTCTGAGGACATTAAGAACGAATATATCTTAGAAGCAAAGGAGGGCGTAGAAAGATTTAAGACTTTAGCACATGAAGCAGCTTTAGTGCCAGAAGGAATCCCAGATGAAGCCATTGGCGATATCCATGCGATTGCAAGAATGGCAAAAATCGACTGTGAAACAATCGAAGGATATATCCATAAGTTTGAGAGAGCAGCAATCCTGAAAGCACCAATCTTGTCGCAGTTTCCAAACAAGGCGGCATTTAATAACCTTTATATCTCCTCTGAGAAGAGGAAGAGATTCGCTGAAATCGTATTCGACGCAAAAAAAGCAAGCGAGGTCAATGGAATGAGTGAGATGGAGATTCTAAAGGAGAGAAATGTAGACATTACAACTTTTGAAAAGACCGCAGACCAGGTGCATTTCACGATGGAAATGATTCAAAAGTTATCTATTCTTTGTGGATTTGGAATTTTAGAATGGAAGAAACGAGTAGAAAAGCTGGATGATAGTGTAAAAATATGCAAGTATTGATGACCTAGCGTCCATTCTCAGTGAAGCTGATCGTAGGATGGATGTATCTCAGTAAGTAATTCAGAAAGCGTAGACATAACTTGCAACTAGATGAGTATTTCAAAGAATTAAAGGGAAAAGACATCCTCTGCTGGGGCGAAGGAAAGCACTTTCGCAATCTGACCTATCCCTTCCTGGTAAGTAGTGGATTGGTAGATAATCTGAAAGGCTTCGTAGAGGCCAATGGGTCCTCAAAAACATTTGGGAATGTGACTTATCCCTGTATGAAGAAGGCGGACTTAGAGAACTGCAATAAGAATACAATTCTCCTAATCTCTGTGGTGGGTTATCAGGAGATCCTCTCACAGCTGGCCGCTGATCCGAAGATGGCAGAGATTGATGCGATTCCATCCATCTATCTAGAGGCCCTCTACGAGGACTACCTCATGCTGACGACAGATATGCCACCAGTAAATTATCGTAAGAACCCAGAGCCACAGATCCCGAAGATTATCCATACCTTCTGGTTCTCGGATCAGCCAGATAAGCCCTTACCTAAAAAGTATCAGATGTGTCTGGACTCTTGGAAAAAGTACGCCCCAGACTACGAGATTAAGATATGGGATCTATCCACCTATCATGCCAAAAACTGCACCTTCTATGACCAGGCAGTAGAGCAGAAGTATTGGGCCTTCGCCTCAGACTATGCCAGAGCAGATGTGCTAAGGCGCTATGGCGGGATCTATATGGATCTGGATGTAGAGATGCTCCGACCAATCGATGACCTCCTCTATAATGATGCCTATATGAGCTTCGAGTCTCTCAATAGAATCGAGTGCGGTTCAGGAATGGGTGCGCGAAAGGGACATCCCATCATAGAGGAGATCTGCGAGAGTTACGAGAACCGCCCCTTCATCAAGGAGGATGGTAGTCTGGATATGTCCACCTGTCCTGTGCGATTCACGAAGGTCATCGAACAGCACGGACTTAAGAAAAATGGTGGCTTCCAATTCGTAGATGACATCACCATCTATCCCTTCGAAGTACTGACTGGCAAAAGTTTCGACACCGGTATCGTCTATCGGACGGAGCGGAGCTACACCCTGCATCATCACAATGGTAGCTGGGTGCCTGGCACAGCCAAGGATGCGCTCCGTAAGAGGTATTGTGAGATAGAGAAATTCTTAGAAAATAGAGGGATAGAGGGTTGATATAACTGGTTATATAAATTAATACAAAACTGGCTATTTTTTCATATCCAGAGTCTTGTATACTTGTCTACGACACAAGGACAGTACTGTTGTGACTTAATGTAGGTGAAGAATTCGGTTTGGGAATGCAGATTCCGATTCAGATGGAAATGCATATTTCAGGTAGGACTGCAGATTCCGATTCGCTCTACATTTACAAGGAAAAAGAAAGAGGAAATGAAAGAATGGATACAACAATGAAGGAAACTCGAACCCCTGAAGCAAGCAGAAAGACCCTGACTCGCCTGGTATTAGCAGGCATCTTCGCCGCAATCACTTATGTGGTATTTACTTTTCTCTCAATCCCAGTTCCACTACCTAGCGGTAAGGTAAGCGTGCATCTGGGCAATGCATTCGTGGCTCTGGGCGCATTACTCCTGGGCGGTGTGTACGGCGGAATCGGCGGAGCAATTGGTCTCACCATCGGCGATCTCTTAGATCCTGTCTACATCGTGGAAGCACCTGCCACATTTATTATTAAGCTTGCCCTTGGACTGATCGTCGGACTGGTTGCTCATAAGATTGGACATATCAATACCGAAACCAATCAGAAGAAAGTACTGGGATGGACCATCGCCGCTGTTATCGCTGGTATGGTCTTCAATACCATCGCAGATCCTGGAATCCGTTACTTCTATAAGCTTCTGATCCTGGGTAAGCCAGCTGCTGAGGTTACTTTTGCAATTAACTTTGTTGTGACTCTGGTGAATTCTGTGATCAGTACTTTTGTCACAGTGATCCTCTACCAGGCACTTCGCAAGCCACTTCGTTCCATTGGGTTGTATGACTAATGGAGATTCAATCATAGCTGTCGATTGGATTGGTTGATAGGACGAAACAACAGATCGTCGCATTACTGATGAGGATGGACTGCCTGTATGCTGCCGCCAGAAGCTTTTTCTGCTGGTCTGCATTCTCCTGAATGTTCTTTTGGAGCGTCTGAATGGTATCGCTCATGGAGGCGGCATACTTTGCCACATCTCCGTTTGCGATTTTATAGGCCTTTTTGCTGTTGGAGTTGGCGGAATATGCCGTTAACTCATTGACCGCATCCTTAAACTTCAGATAATCATCCTGAAGGGTCTGGACGCTGCTTTTATTACCTGTCGTAGTAAAGCTCTCCTCTTCGATGAGATTTGCCTCCAGCAGAGCTTCCTGTTCCTGGATTCCCTGCACCTGCTCGATCATGGTATCGAAGCTGGTTGCCACGATATGGGACAGAGCCATCTGATAGATCTTCTGACTTTCATTTTTAATCTCTGCCAAATTCTCGATCTCCACCAGCGACTGATCCGCAATAGCCCCGGAGGTCTCGTTCATCTTACGAAGCCCAAAACTTGAAACAATGCTGGAAAAGATCGATACGATTCCCAGCACCAGCACAGGGACCATGATCATGATCCTGACACTCAGCTTTGACTTATCTTTTTGATTCACTTTGCCCATGGCTTCTCTCCTCTCTAGTCTGCAACCGATGCTGTGATCTGTTTTACCAGCTTATCCAGTGTCTTCTGGGTCGGAGCAGAACCGGAAGCACATAGATTACCAAGTTCTGTTGCAGGCCCCCAGAAGTTCCCCCCTACCCGCTGCAGGGATGCATATTCTGACTGGGCCAGAACAGCCTGAATCGCCGGTGAAGCCTTGACCTCTGCCGACTGGGATGCCTTGGTATTGGAAGGCCCCTGACCTCTTAACTTGAAACGAAGCTCCTGGTTACTCTGATTGGTCATATAGGCCGCAAGCTTCTTCCCCCACTCTTCCTTCTCTGAAAAGTGATTGACTCCCACCATCTTGTATCCGGCAAAGGAAGCCATCTGAACCTGCTTACCTGCCACCGTATAGGTGGGAAGCTTCACGGCTCCCAACTTATCTCCCCAGATCTCTTTTAAAACATTTGCCTGCCATACACCGGAGACACCGGCCACCACAGAACCGTCCTTTGCCCCCGCCGTCAAAACATCATCACCGCCGGACTTAAAACCTGCATTTCTTCCAACGGCAGCCATAGCCCTGGCCACATCCATTCCTGTGATCTTGTTCTTCCTGGAATTCCAGTCGCAGACATTGGTAATTCCATCCTCTGCAAGCTGCAGCTTCAATCCGGTATTCCCATAGAAGGCATAGAGATACCATCCACTGGACATATCCATGGTGACCTTTTTGTTCTTGGAAGCTGCCTTTGCCAACAGACGGTCCAGGGTCGCCACATCCTCCTCTGTGAAAAATGCCTTGTTATAATATAAAAAATATCCGTTATCCGCTGTCAGAGGATAGGCATAGGTCTTGCCGCTAACTGTTGCGGCCTCCACCGCCGCCTTGACGTTCTCCGATAATGCACTTTCATCCGTTACCTCTCCTAAGATTCCGGAGGCAATCATGGAACGGAGCTGATCATCCGCAAAGGTAAACACATCCGGTGCATTGTTAATGTCGCCTAAGATGGTATCCCTTGCATTGGATTCACTGATGGTCACCTGCTCTAAGGTATAGGGGCAGTCCGGGTTGTCTTTTTTGAAATTCTCCATCACCTGTTTTAACAGCTCGGTATCCTCTTCTGCTCCGGAGACCCTAAGAACCGTGTCATTGCCGCTCTTCTGGAGAGATGTCTTCTTCTCTCCCCGGTCCGCTTTCTTTGTCGATGCACCAGATCCACAGCCTGTAAGTACCAGAGCCGTGATCAAAGGAACCGACAACGCCTTTATCCAACCTTTCATAGAAACCTCCTTTTTGTAACAAAAAAAGAACGTCCGAAATTACGCACAAAAAGCACATCCGGCTGACCCCGAATCTAAAATTGCTCTTCCCTCACGTAATTACGTAGCGTTCTTAGCTATCTTTTACCTATCATTATACCGTCGCAAAAGACCTTCGTAAACCTTAGAATCCCCAGCACTTACACAAAGACAGTTCATAAATACGTGTTGCCCCATTTCATTTTTTCTACTTTTTTATCTTTCTTCTTTATTTTCTTCTTTATTTCGTCTGAAAAAAGCTTTATAATTCAATTCATGACAGGATTCTGATGGGGATTCTGTTTTTTCGTTAATATTGGAGGGGCACATAAGAAAAAGAGGATTTATGATCAAAAAAATTGGTATCAAAGGTAAGATGCTTTTTAGCATCATTCCAGTCATGGTTATCGCCATGCTGCTTCTGACATTTGTCAGCGCAACGACACTCAAGTCGACACTCACCAATCAAACTGTTGAAACGGTAGAGGCACAGCTTCAATCAAATTCCAATCGAGTGGACGGCATCTTGGAGAAGGTTCGTAGCACTGCTGTCAACATCGCCTATTCTGTAGGAAGTACCTACACAACTACTTCTATCCCTGCATATAAGGATATGCTATGCTCCATCATCCAGGCCGATGACTCTGTCCTCGGTGCCGGATTGTGGTTTGAGCCCTATACTTATGACCCTAAGCAGAAGTATACCGGACCATACTGGTACAAGGATAATAATGATATCGTCGAGACCTGGGACTACAGCAACGCCAAGTATGATTATTTTAGCCAGGACTACTACAACAATGCCCGTTCCATGTCTGTTACACAAGCTAAAATTACTGATCCATACTACGATGCAACATCCGGTAAGATCATGGCTACCTGCTCTGCTCCGATTTTCGATTCCAAGACAAAGAAATTCCTTGGTTGTATTACGGTGGATATGGAGCTTACCAATATTGAAGCCATGGTAAAGAATATCGTCGTTGGAAAAACCGGACGCGCTATGCTTACCACTTCCGACGGTACCTACATCTATACCGATGATTCCAAGAAGGTCTCTGATAGTGTCAAGATCACAAAAGATCCGAATACTTCTCTGGCTAAGGCCGGCAAAGACGTCCTTCAGAAAAAAGAGGGCATGACCGAATTCACAGAAAATAACAAGAAATTTTCTCTGTTCTATGTCAGTGTCCCCGTCGTTGATTGGAAACTGATGATTCGCATGTCTCATGACGAAATGGAATCTCAGGTGAATGCTTCTATCACAAAGATGGTAACGATCTTAATCCTTGCTGTCCTTGTTGTTTCTGTTATTGTGATCCTGATGGTTAGCAACATTGCTAAGAACCTTGCTAAAGTTAAAACCTTCGCAAGTGCTCTTGCCAGCGGTGATTTCACAGTACAGAAGATTAACTCCCGTTCCAGAGATGAGCTTGGAATGATGAGTGAATCCCTCAACGAAATGTACGAAAGTAACTCTTCCGTTATCTCTAAAATCTCTGAAGAGTCCGGAAGAATCACACAGGCCAGTGAATCCCTTAACGGAATGGCCGGTCAATTAACGGATCAATTCCATAAAATCAAGCAGAACATCTCCAGTGTAAATGATGCTGTTATGGCTAGTAGCGCAGCAACCGAAGAGGTGAATGCTTCCGTAGAAGAAGTAGATGCTTCCGTTCAGGTCCTTGCAGAAGAGGCAAAGGCAAGCAGCCAGGATGCTATGGATATTGAAAAACGTGCACAGCAGATTGAAGAAGAAAGCCAATCCCATCGTGATCACGCAATCAAAATTGCGAACAGTCGGAAACATGATCTACAAGTTGCAACCGCAAAGGCCGAGATCGTTAATGAGATTTCAGATCTTGCTAACTCCATCGCAAATATTGCAGAACAGATTAATCTTCTCTCCCTGAATGCGAGCATCGAGGCAGCCCGTGCCGGAGAATACGGCCGCGGCTTCGCTGTTGTTGCTTCTGAGATTAGCAAACTTGCTTCTGACACAAGCGGTGCGACTGTTCAGATCCAAGAGACCATCGACGGAGTTCAGGAGGCTTTCTCCTCCCTTTCACAGAGCGCCAACGAGTTGCTCTCCTTCCTTGAAGAGACTGTTGCACCAGATTACGAGAACTTCGTTCATGTCGGTAAACAGTACGGTAAGGATGCCCATGCTTTCGGTCGACAGGCAGAAAATATTTCTGAGAAAGTCAGCCTCATTCGTGGTGCAATGGGAGAAGTCAGTCAGGCCATCCAGAACATTGCTGAATCCAATCAGGAAACAGCAGATCACAGCTCTGAAGTTCAGGAGGCTATGAACCTTGTTTCTGATGTTGTGGGCGATGTGAACGATATGTCCGGTAAACAGGAGGGTATCGCCTCTAATCTGAGCGGCATTGTAAAACACTTCAAACTTCGTTAATTCTATGTCAAGACTCGCTCGCGAGTCTTGCGCGCCGGATTCGGGTCTGCTTCAGCAGACAAATTCCTGTCCGAATCCGTGCGCATCCTCGCGGAGCGTTTAACTCAGTCGGAGCTTGTACCCCGACTGAGTTAACACAAAGGGGCTGTCGCACTAAGAATTAGTGCGAGGCCCCTTTTTCATGCAGAAATACTGTGCTTAACACAAAATCGGGCTTCGAAAAGCCCGATTTTTGCTGTAAAATTAGTTTATGCTACTAAACAAA
>Ga0310695_10009464_pt1 | contig 14620 bp, 11 predicted proteins | sample RumenRJG_04DNA_FD_203882 | JGI IMG/M metagenome (GOLD analysis project Ga0310695, IMG submission 203882) | Bovine rumen microbial communities from Lethbridge, Alberta, Canada - RJG_04 (v2) (version 2) | ecosystem: Host-associated > Mammals > Digestive system > Stomach > Rumen | place: Canada... | reverse complement strand
GTATCGCGCAGGCCTTGCCGTGCGGCATGTCGTAGAGCGCGGAAAGCCCGTGCGCCATCGCATGGTCTATGCCGAGGCCGACGTTTGAAAAGCCCATTCCGGCGATATACTGGCCGAGCGCCATCCCCTCGCGGCCCGACGGCTTGTTCGCGACCGCGTCGCGCAGGTGGAGGGATATGAGGCGGATCGCTTCGAGATGCATCATGTCCGTCATCGGGCACGCGGCCTTCGTGATGTAGCCTTCGATCGCGTGGGTGAGCGCGTCCATGCCGGTGAACGCGGTCAGACCCTTGGGCATGGAAGACATCATGTCGGGATCGACGAACGCCGCGACGGGTATGTCGTGGGGATCGACGCATACGAATTTGCGCTTCTTCGCGACGTCTGTGATCACGTAGTTGATCGTCACTTCCGCCGCCGTGCCGGCGGTCGTCGGGACGGCCAGGATAGGCTTCGCCGGGTTCTTGGTGGGGGCGACACCCTCGAGCGAGCGGACGTCGGCGAACTTCGGATTCGCCGCAATGATGCCCACGGCCTTCGCGGTATCCATGGAACTGCCGCCGCCCACCGCGATTATGCAGTCGGCCTTGGCGGCCTTGAACGCCTTCACGCCGTTCTTGACGTTCTCGATGGTGGGATTCGGCTTGATGTCGGCGAAGAGCGCGTATTTCACCTTCGCCCGGTCGAGCACGTCCGTCACTTTCTTCGTGACGCCGAACTTGACGAGATCGGGGTCGGAGAAGACCACGGGCTTTTTGAGCCCGCGCGCCGCAAGCTCGTCCGCGATGGCGGCGATCGCGCCAGCGCCGTGGTACGACGTGCCGTTGAGTATGATTCTGTTCATGGATGCCTTTCGTTGGATTGAATGGTTGAACCTGCCCCGCATTATACCGCCCCGCCCGGCCGCTGTCAATCCGACATTTCCCTTGTCCCGGATGCGTTCTTGTGGCATAATCTCCGGCCGTTCCGCAAATCCGCGGAACGGACAAGCAACAGGAATCGAAAAAAATGTTCTGGAACAGCAAGAAAGAAGAAACCGCGGCGCCGGAATCCGGCCAGGCGCCGGCGGCGAAGGAGACGCGGGCGTTCAAGGCCGAAATCGGCGAGATGCTCGATCTGGTGATAAATTCGCTCTACTCGAAAAAAGAGATATTCCTGCGCGAACTGGTGTCCAACGCCAGCGACGCGATCGACAAGGCGAAGTATCTGGCGCTCACGGACAAGTCGATAGCGGGCGACAATCCGGAATGGCGCATAGACATAATCGCGGACAAGGACAAGAAGACGCTGACCGTTTCCGACAACGGCATGGGCATGAGCGCGGCCGACATGGAGCAGAACCTGGGCACGATCGCCTCCAGCGGCACCAAGGCGTTCGCCGAAGCGCTGAAGAAGGACGGCGGCAAGAACCTCCCCGAATTGATCGGGCAGTTCGGCGTGGGATTCTACGCGGCGTTCATGGTGGCCGACTCCGTAAGCGTGGTTTCGCGCAAGCGCGACGGCTCGGACGCGGCGGAATGGACGAGCACCGGGAAGGGCGAATACTCGATAGGCCCCGCGAAGAAGGAATCGTACGGAACCGAGATAACGCTCCATCTGCGCGAGGACCAGCTTGAATACACCGGGCAGTGGCGCATCGAAAACCTGATACGCTCCTACAGCGACTTCATCGCCTATCCCATCCGCTTCGGCGAAAAAGGCGAAAAGCCCAAGGACGACGCGAAACCGCTGAACACGATGAAAGCGCTGTGGCGGCGTTCGAAGAGCGAAGTGAAGCCGGAGGAATACGCCGAGTTCTACAAGCACTTCACGCACGACTACGACGAACCGGCCAAAACCATCCACTTCAGCGGCGAAGGCGCGGTGGAATTCAAGGCGCTCGTATTCATCCCGAAAAAGGCGGGCATGGAAATATACATGCCGCAGACGAAGCGCGGACTTTCGCTCTACGTGCGCAACGTGTTCATCGGCGACGACTTTGAAATGCTGCTGCCGGAGTGGCTGCGCTTCGTCAAAGGCGTCGTGGACAGCTCCGACCTGCCGCTGAACGTGTCGCGCGAAATGCTGCAGGACGACGCCACGATAAGGAAGATCAAGCAGGCCGTGACTGGCAAAATCCTCTCCACGCTCGAAGAGATGGCTTCCAAGACGCCCGGGGACTACGAAAAGTTCTTCTCCGAATTCGGACGGATTCTCAAGGAAGGCGCGCGTTCAGACTGGGAGAATTCCGACCGCATCAAGAAGCTCCTCCTCTTCCCCAGCGCGAAGTCCGGCCCCGGCAAAACGATATCGCTTGCGGACTACGTGAAGGCGATGCCGTCTTCGCAGAACGAAATCTACTACCTCGCCGCCGACCGCATCGAAGACGCGCGCTCGGCCCCGCAGATCGAAGCCGCGCTGAAGCACGGGTGCGACGTCCTGTTCTTCACGGACCCCGTGGACGAATGGCTGCTTGAATCGCTCCGCGATTTCGAAGGGAAGAAACTCGTGAACGCAGCGGCGTCCGACACCGTTTTCGGCGGCATCGCGGAGCGCGAGGCGGAGAAGAAGTCGATCGAAGAGGCGGCGGCGGAACTGAAGCCGTTCGTCGAGGCGGTGCGCGAGCGCCTGAAAGATTCCGTGAAGGACGTGAAGATCTCGTCGCGCCTTACGGATTCGCCGTGCTGTCTCGTCTCCGAGCCGGACGCCATTTCCCCGTCCATGGCGCGTATCATGCGCGCCATGAAGCAGGAAGTCCCGGAGCAGAAGCGCATCCTGGAACTGAATCCGTCGCATCCGCTGGTGAAGAAGCTGGCGGGGCTGGACGGCGCGGAACGGGACGATCTCGTGGAACTCCTGTACGGCACCGCGCTCGTCGCCGAAGGCTCGCCGGTCCCGGACGCCGGAAAGTTCGCGAAGCAGGTCGCCGCGCTGATGCTGAAATAACGCAGGGAGCGAGCCCCCGATGAAAGCGATAATCCCAGCCGCAGGGCTCGGCACGAGATTCCTGCCCGTCACCCGCGCCGTCCCGAAGGAGATGCTCCCCATAGGGGCGAAACCGGCGCTCGAACTCATAGTCGAAGAGGCCCGCGAAGCCGGCGCGGAGGAAATCGCGATCGTGATTTCCCCGGGCAAGGAGCTGATCCGCGAATACTTCAAGGACTGTCCCGGAATCAAGTTCGCGTACCAGAACGAACAGAAGGGCCTCGGCCACGCCGTCCTGCAGGCGGCGGAGGCGGTCCGGGACGCGGACTCCGTGCTGATCCTGCTCGGCGACGCCGTCGTGACAGGAGGCTGCGCCGCGCGCGAGATGGCGCAGGTCTCCGCCGCAAACGGCGGCGCCTCCGTGATCGGCTTCGAACGCGTCGCGCGCGAGAAAGTCTCGCGCTACGGAATCGCGAAGCCCGCGCCCGGCACGCCGCCCGGCGCGAAAATCTTCCGTGTCGCGGACCTTGTGGAAAAACCGCGGCCGGAGGAAGCACCGAGCGATCTCGCGGTCGCCGGGCGCTACATCCTCGATTCCGCGATTTTCGGATTTCTCGCGAACCAGGAAAAAGGATACGGCGGGGAAATCCAGCTGACGGACGCGATACGGCGCATGATATCGGCGCAGGGGGCGCGCGCGTGCATGGGCTGCGTCTACGAAGGCAAACGGCAGGACATCGGAAACCCGGAAGGGTATTTCAAAGCGCTGGAGGCGTTCCATGGACATAGTTGAAGCAAGAAGTTTCGCGAGAGCCGGATTCCTCGGCAACCCGTCCGACGGATATTTCGGCAAAACGGTCAGTTTCACGTTCACGGCGTTCCGCGTGGATCTGCGCCTCACCGAAAGCGCGCGGCTGAGATTCGTGCCCGGAGAGGTGGACGACGCCTCGTTCGCGTCCCCGGCGGAGCTGGTGCGCGATCTGCGGCTGTACGGCTACTACGGCGGGATACGGATGCTCAAGGCGGTGTCCAAAAGATTCTTCGAGTATTGCACCGAACACGGCATCGCGCTGCCGGAGCGCAATTTCACGGCGGAATACAAAATCAACATACCCCGCCTTGTGGGGCTGTCAGGTTCTTCCGCGATATGCTCGGCCATGCTGAAGGCGCTGATGAAATTCTACGGCGCGGAGCTGCCGCTCGAAGACACGCCGACCATCTGCCTGGAGGCGGAGCGCGACGAACTCGGAATCGCCTGCGGCCTGCAGGACCGCGTAATCCAGATGTACAACGGAATGGTCTACATGGATTTCGAACGCGGGCTCGTGGAATCCACGGGGCACGGACGCTACGAAAGGCTTTATCCCGGCGCGGCGGATCCGTCTTCGCTGAACCTCTATGTCGCGTACGACCCGGCGCGCGCGGAGGAGTCCGGCAAGGCGCACAAAAAAGTCAAGCGCCTGTTCGAGCAGAAAAACGCCGACATCCTTTCGGCGATGTCGGAGTTCGCGGACATTGCGGAGCGCGGCAGGACCGCGATACTCGGCGGCGACACCGCCGCCCTCGCCAAACTCGTGAACGCGAACTTCGACCTGCGCGACAGGATATTCAACGTGGCCGAGGAAAACCGCCGGATGGTGATGGTCGCGCGCTCCGCCGGAGCGTCCGCCAAATTCGCCGGTTCCGGCGGCGCCATCACCGGCACGTTCGAGGACGAAGCGCAGTACGCGCGTCTCGAAAAGACGCTCGCCGGGATAGGCTGCCGCACGCTCAGGCCGCAAATCGCGCTCGCCTCCGACGAATCGGCGGAACTCGCCTCCGGCGGCTGGCGCAATTCATAGCGCGGGCGCCCCCGCGCAGGCGCGGACTATTCTTCCGCCCGGAAGTTTCCGCACCGGCGCCCGCACGCGCCGCACCCGCACGAACATCCGCCTTTTCCGCGTTTGCGGAAAAGGCGGAACACGACAAGCGCGAACGCAGCGCCGACTATGCACAGAACCGCGGCTTCGGCCATCTTCGCACCCGCCTTTCGCGGCCTCAGCCGAGTTTGTCCTTCGGGACGGGACGGAACACCATCCAGGCGATTCCGGCGAGAACGGCGAACGCCGCGCCGGTCCATGCGGTGAAGGGAGCGCCGCAGAAGAAGAACGCGCCCAGCTGGTATACGATCAGCGCAAGGGAATATCCCACAAGGAACTGGAAGCCGACGGCGGCCCATCCCCAGCGCTTTTCCCCCATTTCGCGGAATGTCACGGCGATCGCCACCATGCACGGAGGATCGAACAGATTCATGACCATGAACGACAGCCCCGTGACCACGGCCAGCTGCGGACCGTTGAATCCGGCGAAGAGATTGTATATGCTCTGCGCGAGGCCGGCGTTGTCCGCGTTCCCCGCAAGCTGCGACAGCGTGCTAACGGCTTCTTCCTTTGCGATTTCGGAAGTCACGCTCGCCACCGCGCCCTGCCATTCGCCGAAACCGAGCGGCGCAAACAGCCACGCAATCCATGTGCCTATGTCGTGGAGCATGGATTCTTCCAGCTCGACGGCCGAAAAGCTCCAGTCGAAACTCATGAGCACCCACAGCGCCACCGATGCCGCGAATATCAAAGTTCCCGCCTTCACGATGTAGCCGCGCGCGCGCTCCCACGTCTGCAGCAGGATGTCGCGCAGCGTAGGCATGTGGTACGCCGGCAGCTCCATCACGAACGGCGCGGGATCGCCGCGGAAGGCCTTGAGCTTCTTGAGCGCTATGCCGCCCAGGATTATCACCGCAACGCCCAGGAAGTACATCGAAGTGGCCACAAGGGGATTTCCGTCGAAGAACGCCGTCGTGAACATGGCGATTATCGCGTATTTTGCCCCGCATGGAATGTACGTCCCCAGCATGATGGTCATGCGGCGGTCGCGGCGCGCTTCTATGGTGCGCGCCGCCATCACGGCGGGCACTCCGCAGCCCATGCCCACTATCATCGGTATGAAACTCTTCCCGGAAAGTCCGAACCTGCGGAATATGCGGTCCATTATGAACGCTATGCGCGCCATGTAGCCGCAGCCTTCGAAGAACGCAAGGAACAGAAAGATGATTACGATCTGCGGAACGAATCCAAGCACCGTTCCGACAGGCCCGACAATGCCGTCGAACACGACCTTGCGCGCCATCGACTCTTCGCCGATCCCGGCCTTGTCGAAAAGGCTGCCGAGAAGGTTCGGGATGCTCGGCACCCAGAGTCCGTAGTCGCCGGGGTCGGGTTCAGCCGTTTCCTTCGCTTCAAGGTAGGACGATATCGTTTCGTCGTCCTTGTCGGCCTCCGCGCGGCGGTAAACCACGATTTCGAAGCGGTCGATTTCGCCCGTCTCGTCGTCGTCGAACACGACCGGCGCCCACACGGACGAGGCTATGGATTCGTCGATTTCGATTTCGCCCTCTTCATTCTCCGGGACGGTGGCGTCTTCGCCCTTGGCCGCCTTCCATGCGCGTTCGTAGGCTTTAGTCCACGCGCCTATGCGCTTTTCCGCGTCGGAAAACGCGCCGTCCGCCTGCTCCCACGCCGGCTCCGGCACTTCCTTTTCGGGATTCTCCTCTTCCGCCGCGGGAGCGGGGGCGAGCATTCTGCGCACCGCCGAAAGAGAGTTCGTGCCGGCCTCGTATTCGGCGTCCAGAAGCGCTATGTTCGCCTTCAGGACGGCGGCGGCCTTTTCCGTTTCGTCCGCATGTTTTTCTTTCCACGCTGCGATTGCGACGGCGTTCTTCGCATTCTCCGCTTCCGCGGCTTCGGCCTCTTTGGCGATTTCGGCGTTTCTGGCGTTCACGGCCTCCGAACAGAACGGCGAAGCATTCACCGTTCCGGCGACATGCCAGCCTTTTTCGCCGAACACGCCGTCGTTGGCCCAGTCGGTGAGCCAGCCGCCAAGCGTCGACACCGAAACCCAGTACATGAACCAAATGACGCAGGCGAACAGCGGAAGCGCCAGCCAGCGGTTCGTCACGACCTTGTCGATTCTGTCGGACACCGTGATTTTGCCGTAGGCCGGGTTTTTCTTGCACACGCCGCCTACGATCTTCTGGATGTATTCGTAGCGCTGCGCGGTTATGATGGATTCCGCGTCGTCGTCCATCTCCTTTTCGCAGTCGCGTATGTGGGCCTCGAGATGCGAAAGCGTCTCCTTCCCCAGGCCGAGCGGCTCTATGGCTTTCGCGTCGCGCTCGAATATCTTGATGGCGTACCAGCGCAGGTTTTCCTGCGGCACCACGCTCTGTATCGATTCCTCTATATGCGCCAGGGCGTGCTCCACCGAACCCGTGAAAATGTGCGGGTGCTCGCCTTTCGCCTTCGACACGGCGGCCTCGACCGCGATATTCGCCGCTTCCGCGGTTTTTTCGCCCTTCACCGCCGATATTCCCGTGACCGGGCAGCCGAGAGCCTTGGAAAGCTTCGCAAGGTCTATCTCGTCCCCGCGCTTGCGCACGATGTCCATCATATTGACGGCGACCACCACGGGTATGCCCGTTTCAAGCAGCTGCGTCGTGAGGTACAGGTTGCGCTCGATGTTCGATCCGTCCACTATGTTCAGGATCGCGTCCGGCCTGTCGCGCACCAGATAGTTGCGCGCGACAACTTCCTCCAGCGAATACGGAGAAAGCGAATATATGCCCGGCAGGTCCTGTATCACCACGTCCTTGCGGCCCTTGAGCCGGCCGTCTTTCTTCTCGACGGTGACGCCCGGCCAGTTGCCCACGTACTGGCTGGAACCGGTCAGATCGTTGAACAGTGTCGTTTTGCCGCAGTTCGGGTTGCCTGCAAGCGCTATCCTGATTTCCTTCATTTCGTCCTTCCCTGAAAATCCGTCATTCCGCCGGTTCCACGTCTATCGCCGCGGCCTCGTCCTTCCTGAGCGAAAGTTCGTAGCCGCGCACGGTTATCTCGATCGGGTCGCCGAGCGGCGCGACCTTGCGCACCGCGACCTCGGCGCCTTTCGTCAGACCCATCTCCATGAGCCTGCGCTTCACCGGCCCTTGTCCGTTGAGTTTTGCGATTCTCGCCGTTCCGCCCGGCGCTATGTCCTTGAGTGTGGCCATTTCGGCATAATCCTTTCTCAGATCGATATGTGTCGCGCCATGGACTCCGTCAAGGCGAGGCGCGAACCCTTCACGTCCACTATCATGTTTCCGGCGTCTGACGATATTATCGTTATGTCGGCGCCCACCACGAAACCGAGGTCTCCGAGGTGGCGCTTCACGTCGTCGCAGCCGCCTATGCGCGAAACGCGGCCCGTTTCGCCGGCTTTCAAGAATACAAGTGGCATTGCCATTTTCCTTTTTTTCTCCGTTCAAGACCGCAGGCAGACGGGAGCGGGGCTCCGAAATGTATACTGCGGGTCAAAAGTTGCGCGTAGTCTAACATTGTTTGCCCCGTATGTCAAGCGCCTGCCGAAAACTGCGCCCTATGGAAAAAAAAGGGCGGGGGGTGTAAACTTTGCGCATGGAAAAAGGCGAACTCGACAAGTCGCTCGCGGAGGAAATCCGCGCGCGCGTACTGACCGATCCCGGCTTCATCAAAATAACGCAGTCGCTGCGCAGGGGCGGATCGAAATTCAAGATTTCGATGCGCCCCGTCGAAATCGCGGGCGAAAAGCGCTTTCACGCGGAAATGGACGACGCCGGAAGCGTGCGGGCGAAAAACTTCGACACGGCGGACGCGGCCGAGGGCCTCGACGAAATCATTTCGCAGCGCGGCGCGCGCGAACTGCATTTGATGACGGCTTCGGGCGACCTGCACGTGCGCGTGACCAAAAAAGGGCACGTCCTCGTTTCGCGCTCCGGCAAAATGGACCGCGTCGCGGAAATCCAGCCGCACGACCGCGTGAAAAAGACGCCGCTTGCGTCTTTCGACTCCACGGCGCTGCTGCGCGCGCTGGGCATCGCGGACGGCTCCGGCGCGGTACGCGCGTCGATGCGCGGCAAATACGCGCAGATAAACGACTTCCTGAAGTCCCTGGAGCCGATGCTGCGCGAGCGCGGCGAAAAGACGCTCAACGTGGTGGACTGCGGATGCGGAAAAGCGTATCTGACTTTCGCGCTGCGCGAATGGCTCGTGCACGCGATGGGCTACAAGGACGTCCGGGTGTGCGGAATAGACAGGCGCGCCGACGTGACGGCCGCCAGGACCGTCGCCGAAAATCTCGACCTCGCGGACTCCGCCGTTTTCATTGAAGCAGACCTGCGCGAACCTCTCGACGCGCGGTCCCTGCCTTTCAAGCCGGACATGACGGTTTCGCTCCACGCCTGCGACACCGCGACGGACGAAGCGATGGCGAAGGCCGTGGAATGGAAAACGCCGTTCATAGTCTGCGTTCCGTGCTGCCAGCACGAACTGCAAAAGACCATATCCATGTACAAGAACGCGTTCGAAGGCGTGATGCGACACGGGATTCTGCGCGAACGCCTCGCGGACATCCTGACCGACGCCTTCCGCGCGCAGATTCTGCGGATTCTCGGGTACGGAACACAGGTCATGGAGTTCGTTTCGCAGGAAGCTACGGCGCGCAACATAATGATACGCGCGCATTACTGCGTGAAGCCGGGGCAGGCCCGCGCGGTTTCGGAGTATCTCGACCTGCGCGACTACTGGGGCGTGAAACCCTGGCTCGAAACGCGGCTCGCGGGCAGGCTCGCACCGCTGCTGTCGCGCTACGCGCAATGAACGGCGGAGGCTGACATGCCGACTTACAGATACGAGGCCGCCGAATCCGGCAAAGGCTGCGCCTTCTGCAGCGGCGGATTCGAAACCGTCCATCCGATCGCAGGACCGCGCGTGGAGCGCTGCCCGGAATGCGGCGCGCCGGTCGTGCGCGCCGTCTGCGCCCCCAACATAGGCCGCTCGCGCACCGACCTCGACTACAGGGCGAAGCGGGCGGGTTTTTCAAAACTCCGCCGGCTCGGAAAGGGCGAATACGAAAAGGAATACTGACGGGACCGCGAAGGGCGCGGCGTGCCTCGTCGCTTCCGCGCTGGGCTTCGCTTTCATGGGTTTTTTCGTGCGGCTCGCCGACGATCTCGGGGAACCGCCCGGCGCAATCCAGAAAAGTTTCTTCCGCAACACGGTCGCTTTCGCCGTCGCGCTCGCCACTTTTGCGGCGGAACGGCGCAGGCGGGCGCAGTCCGGATCCGCGCCGCGCGGCGCGGCGTTCTCCGCGCGGATCGCGGCGCTTCTCGTCCTGCGGTCCGTCGCCGGCACGCTCGGCATTTTCGGCAACTTCTACGCGATCTCGCACATGAAACTCGGCGACGCCATGATGCTGAACAAGCTCGCGCCGTTCTTCACCGTGCTCTTCGCCGCGCTTTTCCTGAAAGAGAAAATGGCGCCCGCCAAATGGCTTTGCGTGGCGGGCGCCGTCGCAGGAGCCGGACTCGTCGCCAAACCGTCCGCAGACATCGCATCGTCCGGCGCGGCTCTCGCCGGACTCGGCGGGGGGCTCGCGGCGGGTGCGGCATACGCCTGCGTGAGGGCGCTCGGACGCGCCGGAACGCCCGGAACGACGATAGTCCTTTTCTTCTCCGGGTTTTCGACACTGGCGGCGGTGCCTTTCATGGCGGCGGGCTTCGTGCCGATGACGGCGGCGCAGACGGCCGCGCTATGCGGGGCGGGGGCGGCCGCGGCGATAGGGCAGTTCGGCGTGACATACGCATACAGATTCGCCGCGCCGCGCGACATCGCGCTGCTCGACTACTCTAACGTGTTTTTCGCGGCGATGCTGGGATGGACGTTTTTCGGACAGACTCCGGACGTCCTGTCGTGGGCCGGCTACGCGGCGATATTCCTGTCGGCCGCGGCAATGTCGCGCATACGCGGCTGAACGGCGGCTGCGCCCTTCCCGCGCGCGTCAGACGCCTTCGCGGGAAGACCCGGCGCGCGCGCCCTTCGCTTTTTCCGGCAGCGACGATGCAAGCGCCAGCCCTATCCGGTGCGGCAGGGCGGAAAGCAGCCACGCTCCGAAACGCATCGGCCACGGAAACGCTATAAGCGCCCTGTTGCGCAATATCCCGTCGCATATCCTGCGCGCGGCCCTGTCGGCCTCCATGAAAAACGGCATGGGGCACGTGTTCGCGTCCGTTATGCGCGAACGGACGAAACCAGGGCATATCACGCTCACTCCGATTCCGCTGCGCGCGCATCCCGGGCGGAGCGAAAGCCCCCATGTCTTGACTGCGGCCTTGGACGCGGAATACGACGGACACGCCGCGAGCGGTCCGTATCCGGCGATGGAGGAAACCATCGCGATCTGGCGCCGGACTCCGCCGGCGTCCTTTTTGAACAGCTCCAGCGCCGGAAGAACCGTATTGACCACTCCGCCGACATTCACGGCAAAAGTCTTGCGGACGTTTTCGTCCGTTTCTTCTCCGCAGGCGACGCCGGCATTCGCGAAAACGAGGTTCAGCGGGGCGGCGGAACCGCATTCCGCGATCCAGTCGCGCATCCGTGCGGCGTCGGCGACGTCCGCGACGGCGGCGGACGCCGCCGCACCGGCGCGGCGGCATTCCTCCGCCGCCTCTTCAAGGCGCGCGGAGTCGCGGCCGCAGATGAATATGCGTTCCGCTCCGCGTCTGGCGAACTCGACGGCAACGGCGCGGCCTATGCCGCTCGATCCGCCGGTCACGAGTATATTCTTGAGGGGAAAAGCCATGTGCGCGCAAATTGGCGGAGGAAGAGGGATTCGAACCCTCGATACAGGATTTAAGCCTGTATGACGATTTAGCAAACCGTTGCCTTCAGCCACTCGGCCATTCCTCCAGACTGGCGGAGAGGGGGGGATTCGAACCCCCGGTACGGTTGCCCGTACGCCACCTTTCCAAGGTGGTACCTTAAACCACTCAGACACCTCTCCGTGGCAAACAAGGGCAAGTATACCATCGGTTCCGCGCAGATTCAACCGCAAAATGCGACTACTCGCACCCATGTTTTTTGGACAGAATTTACAAAATTTACAGAATTGGGAAGGGTTTGAGTGTTTGGGTGTTTGAGTCGGTAGGGGCCGACCACCGGGCGGCCCGTCAGAAAGCGTTTGGGTTGTTGAATGTTGCCCCATCCAGCCCGCGCACTCGCAACATCTCGCAGAACAACGGCATGAGCCTGTCCGAACCCGTTTTTACGTCCGCCGCCGCCCTGAACGCCTCGATCGTGTCCGGGAACGCGGCGGCGTACTCCTTTGAGAACCAGGCGAACGCGGGAATTTCCCAGACGGACCGGTCCGACACGTTGCGCCAGGTATCGCTGTCGGGAGATTCGCCGTGGTCGGAAATGTAGAACAGCGCGGCGGGGCGGCCCGTCGACTCGAGATACGAGACAATGCGCTCCAGCTGCTTGTCCGTGTAGCGTATCGAATTGTCGTATTCGGCGCTGTAGACGGCGATCGCGGCGTCATTGCCGGACATTCCGCCGGTGTCGGCGCGAAAAACCTTCTCCTCGGCGGGAGTGCGCCATGTGACGTCGAAATGGCTTCCGTAGAAATGCACGAACACGCACTCCGCGCCCTCCGGGTGCGCCTTCAGCTCGGCAAGGCAGTCGTCGACGACTTCGCAGTCGTACACGTTCGCCCTGCCGAACTCGAAGTCCCCCTGGTCGAAACCCTCCTTCATTACGCCCATGCGCGGCCAGCGGCGGTCGTCGCACTCCGCGAAAAGCGCAAGCTCGGGCGAGTTTGTCAGCCCCAGCGGCTGGTGCATGGAAAAAAGGCACGTCCTGTACCCCGCGCGCTTGGCGGCGGCGGCGAGCGTCCAGCGCATGTCGCATGGCGCCTCGAGCGTGGCGCACGTGCAAAGGTACAGCATGGCCGTGGACGTGTAGGCGGTCGGGGCGCGGATTCCCGAGAACACGACCAGCTCCGCGCGGCGGGCGTCCATCGCGGGCGTCGTGGGCTTCCCGTAGCCGTAGAGCGACATCCTGTTCCTGGTGGCGGACTCCCCGATCGCGAACACCACGATCGGCGGGCCGTTCGTCCCCAGTTCCGGGACGATCCGCTCCGGCAGCTTCGGACGCGCCGACGCCTCGCCGACCGCCGAATACAGGTTGTACTCGTCGGAGCAGGAAGTGGGGATCCGCATGAACGCCAAGCCTTCCAGCGTATCCTCGCCGGCGATCGTCATCGCCGCGAACGGCACTGCGGCCAGCACGGCGAACGCAAGGCCGCGCATGTCGGCGCTTCTGCGCCCGCGCCGGCGCAGGATGAGCCATACGCCGGGCGCGAGCGGCACCACGCACAGCAGGGCGCGGAACACGCCACGCCATGTCGAAAGGCCGAGCTGCGTGCCGAAGAACTCCCCTATCTCCGCCCACGACACCGAATACAGGAAACTCAGCAGCTCTCCGCCAAGACAGATGCTGAACACGAACCACGCATACGAGTCGACCGCCACAAGGACATAAACGAAAACGAACGCCGCGAGCTGCACCCATCGGCCGGCCCGTCCCAGAGCGCGCCCCGCGCCGGCGCAGAGAAGCGCAGCCGGAAACATCCTGGCGGCGCCGAACGCAATGTCGTCCAGCGGATCGAAGGAACGTTCGGCGCAGACGTACGCGACCGTCAGCAGCACCTCGAACGCGACAAGCGGCGCAGCCGCGCCGCGCAGCTCCGCGCCGAGCCATTCAATAAATGCCCAAAGGCAGGATGCGCACGTCTTCCGGGCGCATGTATTCTCTTTTGTTTGCATGTTGAATCCGCGTAATATAGCAAAATATCCCCGTCGATGGGAACTGGCGGAATCTCCACCCAAGCCGGAGGCCGAGAGAATCGAGAGGGCCGCATCAACAGGCCCTGGCTTTTGACGTCCTGTTGCCTTACCCCAGAGCAGCCAACAACCGCTCGCGACTCTGGCTCCCTATCCAAGGAGCCATTCCCGGGCAGCCACTACTTTGATTGTAACGCCGTCATCCGAAATCGTGTCGTGGTCGTGGTCGGTTATCAGCAGCAAGTCTTTGCACCCTGTCTTCTTCGCGACCGAAATCAGCGGATCAACCTCGCGCTTCCGCGTCTTTACGCCATCTATGGTGTATGCGACCTGTACAAACTGGACTATCTTTCCATGCCTCACGCGGCAGAAGTCTATGTCGCTCGTCTGGTCCTTGTAATAGTATATCTCCGCGTCGTCGTCCGTCCTCCGTCTCAGGAGCTCGAGATAGACGATGTTCTCAAGCCGCCAGCCAAGCTCCTCGTCCGAGCCGAGCACGCCGGTGAAGTACGAGATGAACGCCGGGTCCGACACATACAGTTTCTCGTTGCGTATGCGCTCCGCCGGCTTCGCCGAATACCGGCGGACGAGCGAGACAAGATACGATTCGACCAGGTATCCCATGTAAGTCTGCATCGTGTGCGCGCTCGAGATTCCGGCCTTGCGCGCCAGTCCGTCATACGACACTTCCCGCGAAAACTGCTGCATCAGCACGTATGCCGCGTCAATGAACCGCTGCGCGTTCCTCACCTTGCGGCGGCCGAGGATGTCCTTGGAGAGAATGGAATTGTACAATGCGGACACATATCCTCTTTGGTCGGACAGGGCGAACGTCTCTGGCAGTCCGCCGTTGAAAAAGTATTTCTTCCATGCCGCCCCCGAGTCGCCGCCGTTCCACGCGCAGTACTCCGCGTACGAAAAAGGGAACACCGATATGGGGACGTGTCGCCCCGTCAGATGCGTCGCAAGGTCACCTGTGAGGAGGCGGGC
>Ga0310695_10009460_pt1 | contig 14627 bp, 12 predicted proteins | sample RumenRJG_04DNA_FD_203882 | JGI IMG/M metagenome (GOLD analysis project Ga0310695, IMG submission 203882) | Bovine rumen microbial communities from Lethbridge, Alberta, Canada - RJG_04 (v2) (version 2) | ecosystem: Host-associated > Mammals > Digestive system > Stomach > Rumen | place: Canada... | reverse complement strand
ACTCCCGTAGATTTTCAGAGGTGTCACCTTTGTGTCGCAAAGCAATGCGCAGTTGCTATATACTTTTGAGGTGATGTCAGTCATCCATCCTCCGTTGCCATCCTGCTCTGCTGCGAATGCTTGATAGCAATAACGTATTGAACCGCTTATGGTCACAAAAGTCTGCGGTTGACCTACGGCATCGAATTTAACACCAGTCCAAAGGACATCAAATTTGTTGTAATAGTCTCCGTTAAGGTTCACAACGTGCTTGCAGTTACAATCTACCGCAATAATGCACACATTAACATTTGCTCTATATATGCCAGAATTGCCGTTTGTGACCAAAAGGAGTGGGGTGTTCTTGTACGAGGACAAAGAATTGTAATCGGCATTTGTGAAATCATGTGCTTGATATAGATAGAGTCCTTGCAATGATAACGATTTCCGCTCATTACCCGATGTGGTGTTACACTCATATCGCAGCATCGTAATAGGCTGGTCGGTGTGTATGCAAGGAGGCATATATGTGGGTTGTCTTGTTACGTTCGGGATAAAGAAATCGGTGTTGCCGATGATGTCTACATTTTTAGCGGAAATAACGACCGTCCTTGTGATGTAGTAGTAGAATCTTGATGTTACATCAATACATCTTGCACCACAATTAAGCGCAGCCTCCAACTCAGCGGAAACATCAGTTTTATCCGTGATTGACAAGTCTTTCGTCCTCATCAGCCAGTCAAGCCGAATCGGCTGATATGTCTCGCCGACAAATTCTACTCCGTCAAAAATGCAGTCATCCGCTGCCTCTATTGCGCAGCCGTTGAGGTTTAGTTTACCATTCGTAATCTTGCCGCCCGTGAACTTCAACACCGCATTTGCAGGGATGGTGACCGATGCACCGCCCAAGTCAACATCGAAGGGAATCTCATGTATGTAGTTGGCCTTGAGTTTGGCGGCAAAGTCATCGGTCGGGCGCATGATATAATGGCCTTTGGCCGATAGGCTTGTAGTCCTCTCCTTCGGGGTTATCTCGTCATTGGCAGAGGTCAAAAATACGTTGTCGGGGTTGTTCACCACATCGCCATCAATGGTGACGGGTCGGATGTTTTGAATGTCTTGTCTCAACCCTTCAATTTGTGCGGTCTGCGTTGCGTTGATGCCCTCCTCGGCCGCAAGCCGCTGATTGGCATTGGCCACACTCTGCTCGGTTGTGTTGATGCGGTTTGTGGCCGCATTTGCCTTGTCATCCGCCGCCTTGACATCATTAAGCATCGCCTCCATCGCATTGCCCACCCGTGTGGCCGTGTTCTCGCCTACGGAGGAGGCATTCGTTATCTGCTGTATGAGTTGCCTTGTGTTGTATATTGCCATAGTGTTAATCTCCTATTGCGTAAATTCTTGCCCTGCTGCCTTGCGCCTTGGGTGTCGGTTGAATGGTGTTGAGGTATGCCAAGCACGATGCGAGATATCGCTCTGCGATGTCCATCACATCGTTGTATTGCTTGAGTTTGGAATCATCGAAATGTCTGCTGTATTGGTCTTCGTGCTGCATGAATCCTGCTCGGCTCACGATTGCGCCATCGGCACGGAGCATTCTTGCATAGGCATAATATGCAGTTGTGGCCTTCAAGCCTTTGCAGCGCATCAGCTGTTCAGCACCACAAGGCCGCTCGCTGCCCGTGAACTCGCAGCCATTAAGAAGGTTGCTCATCGGCTCGCTCATCGGCTCTTCGGTCGTGATGGCCTTGAAGACATCGTAGCCGATGGCAGGGATGATGCTTGCATCCTCTGCCTCGGTGATGTATGCCATGATGTGCGATTCGTCAAGATGGATGCTTGATGGTCTCGCCAACTGCTTGAATTCTTCTGCTGTTATTAGGTGTTCCATGTGTAATCAGATTTCGCTGTTCATGTATTTCAACGGCTTGATGCGCCAATCATAGGCAGCACCTTCCATGTTGCGAGTCACGGCTGTTAGGCCACGTTGGATGAATCGTTGTTCGTTGGTCACCTCCCCTGCATAGTAATCGTAGGCATCACGCATGACATCACCAGAAAAGCCAAGTTTCCCGATGCGGATGGCATGGAATAACTCTTGATGAAATTGTGCGTAGATACGTTCTACGACCGATGCATCAGTAACCGAAAAATCTTTGTCGTAATTGGTGACGGGGAAGGATACCACTTCGGGTTTGTCTTCATCGTTCTCCAATTCGACAACAAGCATTTTGCTTGTGTTTTCGTCACCTTGGAATTGACGCAAATCTTCATCGGTAATCATGCTTGTTTCGATTTCCCTGCCGCTGTCGGGGTCTATCTTAGGCACACCCTTCTTTGTAATCAGCATACACGATGTTAGGAAATTGTTTCGTGCATTGCGATACTTGATGTTGCCCAAGCCTTCATCGGTCGAAATTTCCGTGATAGCTGCATCGTAAATCGGGGTAGGGTAGACCCATCGGCCAGCCATGCTGAACCATGCGATTTGCCCGTGATAGTTTTGGATGCCGCCAACCGATGCGATTTGCTGCATGACAATGGCAGGGTCGGGATTGAAGGTCGGGAAACGTTTGATAGTCTTCTCGTCCACTCGCAGCCGTTTCCCTGCACGGGTCACATCGCCTTTCCAATCGGGATGCACAAGGATGTGCGCAACGTTGCCGAAATCGTCTGCCTCTGCAAGGCGGCAAGCCTCAAAAGGCTGATGCTGTATCTCGGTGGGATAACCCAAGACATTGTAATTGATGTGCAGAGCGAATCCTCCAAACTCGGCCACATCGTTTGCAATGTCATGCAGTAGGTCATCAACCGTCATCCCGTGATGATTGATGACAGCCGCACCGCCATCAGCCATGCCGCCACCTTCCACGAACTTTGCGTAACGTGACAGGCAAGTAACAGCAGTACCCGATGCCGATGTGATTCGCTGCAAATTTTGGGGATACAAATTATCCTCGCCGTAGGCTTGCATTCCAAATCGGGCGATGTATGATGTATCAAATCTCGGCCTTGGCTTTTTGGCGGTTTTTACGTTCATTTCTTCTTGTTGTTTTTGGGTTTCTTAACCTTGATTTCGATGGTTGCATGGTCTTCGGGTTTCACGGCAGCTGGTTCGGCCACCTTGGCGAACATTGGCCGCTGACCGGGGAAGGTTGCAAGATATTCAGCCGCCACGGAATCGGTGAGATTGTCATTTGTGTAGACCTTGCCATCATGGAAGGTCGGGCAATGGATAATGAACCCTGCGCGAAGGCTGTAATTGCATTTTTCTTTCATCTTACCCTCCTTTCGTAGGTATAGAATGACTTGTATCAGCGCATCATGATAACACCTTTGGCAGCTGGTGCGCTTGAATTGCTTTCCAAGCACCTCGGCATAAAGGTGTTCAATCTGCGCCTTCTCCGATGCTGAAAACGCATCATTGAGATGCGCTTTCAGTTGTTCGGAAAGTTCTACCGCCTCGTGATAGGTCATGCGTTGGCAGTTTTGAGAGCCTCGTATGCGGCTGCGGTGGTCGTTGAATCGGTGTTGAAGAAGAAGAGGGCGGATTTCGGTGCGCTGTTCTCCTGCAAGGTCACCAGCCAACCGCCATCAGTATCCTCGGAATACTTCTCGTTGGTCATCTCGGATGCCTTCAGACCCTGCGCATAGCCGTAGATCTGGTATTCTGCATCACCATTAGCACCCTTCGACACATTGCGCAGAATGACCACGAAAGTGCCATTTGCAAGGCCATCAATCACCTTCTCTGCCACATCGGGAGTGTTGGCAAGCACGGCCAAAACGACTTGATTTTGGAACGTGTTGCGGTATGTGCCTACGGTTAAGGTGGTTTGAGTACCCGTAAAGGGAGTGCTGCCCATCTGCACAACATCATAGGCTTTTTTGCCCGTTTTGAGTACCAAGGTTTTGATAACGTTTTTCTTGGAGGCATCGAATACGGTTGCACCGAAATCGATATCAGCACGATTGATGATGAGTCCATCCGGCTCAAGGCCACGAACTACCAAATCGTCACAAGCGAAATTAATGTCGTTCGCTATAATTGAATCGCAAAGATTTGCCATATTTGTTCGATTTTATATTGTATGTGGAAATGTCCACGCACCCCGAAGGATGCGCAGACTATGAAAAGAAGAAATCAGTAAGCGAGATGCACATGGTCATCAAGGCCAACCATCGTGTCAAGTTTACCCGTTGCGTAAATCTTGTTTGTGCGCTCGTCCTTGTTAAACCAGATGTCAAGGTCTGAAATCGGGTCAGCAGCATCGCAGCCAACGAGAAGGTTTTTCGGGTTGGCGAAGACCACACGGTAAGGCTTGTTCCATGCCGTACCCGTGTTTTCGTACACATTGACCATGTAATCCCATGTGGCCACGGAAATCACCTTAACACCGCCATAAGATGATACGAATACACCATCGAAAATCTTCTCCCACGGCATGATGTCCTTGTAGGTTTTCTTGATGTCGAGAGCGAGTGCATCGGCAAGACCCTTATTCATGATGAGTGCGGCCTCGCCGTTGGCATTAATCATCGGGTTTGCATCCATGAGGATGGTGTCAATGAGGGTTGTGGCCGTGCCAGCTGTGCGGATATCGGCCTTCTGAGCGGCATAGGTGGTCTTGGTGTTGGCGGCGATGGCGGTCACCTGCGATGCGTTGGCAGCACCGATGGCAAACAATCTCTTGAAGAGGCCATCATTGGCGGTCATGAGGGTGATGTCGGTGCCATCTGTTACGACACCGCCATTGGTAATCGTCTTTGCAGCGGTATCTCCGAACCAAGCGAATCGCCATACCATTCTACGCATCTGCGTAGCCAGAAGGTCGAGATAGATAGCCATGAAATCAGTACCCGACAAATCACCGATTTCCGTGCCGCTCTTGAGGCAATACTCGGCGATGGTATCCTCAAGGTTGGTGTAGCAAATCGAGAGGGCGATTTCCCATGCCTTGAGTGCCCAACGTTTCACGGCATTGCCGATGCCGATTTCGTCAAAGGTGGGATTGCATCCGGCACCAGCATGACCAACGGCATCCATCTCGCCAAGAATGGCAAGAGGCTCGCCCGAACGGACTTTTTTAATGGTTACTACTTGACGGAGATTCTCGTCTTCAAGCACTTCTTTAATGAGTGCATCACGCAGCGAACGGAGATTCTCCGGCTGCAAGGGGATGTTCTGAAAATACTTTGCCATGTCTGACTATTTTTTGGTTTTATTTTTCACGTTCTGCTGATACCGCTGACGGATGTCATCTGCGGTAATGAGAGAGCCGTTTGCGGCTGCGCTCACCTTCTTGCCCTGCGGCATTCGGGTGTCGGGTGTGTAGGTCGAAGAGAACTTCTTCAATGCCTCTTCGCCCCCTGCCATTTTCACGGCATTGAGGATGCGGAGGTCATCGGTAGTTCTTGCATTTGCATTGGCCGATTCCAACTGCTGGCGCAGTTCCTCGTTTTCCTTCTCAAGTTCTGCGATGCGCTCACGAAGATGCTCCATTTCTTCGTCTTTGTCATCTTCCTCGGTGGTCGGGTCTACTTCTCCTTTCTTGCCATCATCGGCATTGCCTTCGGGAGCATCTTCTTTCGGCTTAATGTCGGTGATAACCCCATTTTCGACTACGATGGTAGTTCCATCGGGCATCAGCCATTCGCCATCGGGAGATGCGGCATCCCCGACCTGCGGCTGGCCTTCCTCTCGCTCGATGGTCAATGTCTGACCATCTGCGGTGCTTAGTTCAAGAGCCTTGATGTCCAAGGATGCGGCCTCGTCCAAGTTTTTAAACCCTAACTTGGCCAGCATTCTATCGAGAAGGCTCGCTTTTACATTTACTTCGTTCATATTAATTGGATTGGTGGTAATTGCCTTTGCGCTGATTGGCGGTATTATCTCGCCTATGATGCCCAGTTCCTTCGCCTCTGCTGCCGTGATGAACTTGTCTTCGTCCATGAGCGATTGGATGGTGTCTCTATCAATACCACACCGCTCAACGTACAAGTTGACAAGCCTTTCTTGCTCGGCCTTGAGGTCGTTGGCCATCTTCTGCATATCGTCCGCATCGGCAGCGGTCATCACAACCGCCCAAGGATTATGCACCAAAATATGTGCATTCTCATAGGCTTTGCGTCTTTCCTTCGGTGCGGCCATCAATATCACGGTGGCCATGCTTGCGGCATTCCCTTCCACGATGCAGGTTATTTCCTTTCCCGTTGCCCGTAGGCGGTCATACATTGCCCACCCTTCAGTAACTGAGCCGCCATCGCAATGCAATCTTACTTCGATTTGATTGTCATCGGCAGGGATGGAATTGCAGAAGGCATCTATATCAGCAAAAGAGACACCCTCGACATCGCCCACCAATCGGGCAAAGGTCTTGTCCGATTCGCTTTGGATGTCGGTGTAAATCTTGAGTTGTGCCATTGTTTGCGATTTTTAGTAACATCGCAAAGTTAGGCTTAATCGGTTAAAAGTGCTTTTCGGGCAAACGTGTTTCAGCTATCGCAGATTGATAGCAAAGGGCGAAAAGCCGTTTTTAGCCGATTTGAGCGCATTTCACCGCCTCGGTGGATAACTTACCCACACAAAGGGCGAAATGCGCTCAAAACGAAAATCAGCACAAAATAACTATATCTCGCAGTTCTCCGACAATCTTTTGGCCATGCGATAGACGGTGGCCTCGCCAACATCATATTGCTGGCTCAGATAGTACACCACCCATGTGACCTTCTGCCCTTCGCCCGTCATGCGCAGATAGTCGGCCATCATGTCGATGTACTTCGTGTCGGTGGCATTGATGCCGTTCCTGGTCAGCGCATCGCAGACGGAACGACAAGCCTTGAGTAATTCATACTTCGTCATAGCGTACCAAGATTTTCGATAACATCAACCCTACGGCCAACATCGTTGATTTCCTCGACTGATACAATCGGCCTTGGTGCGATGGCCATTCCCTTCGCCACCGCTGCTGCAAGGAAATCTTCGCCGATTTGCTGCTGTGGCGATTGTACGATGATTGGTGCGCCACCGCCAAGTTGATTGAGCGCAGAGAGGATGGGCGCAAACATGGCGGTTGGTGCGGCTGCGATGACCGATTCACCATTCGATAGCCTTGCAGGGATGGAATCGCTTGTTGCCGACCCTGCACCCGACACAAAGCCACCCGATGCGAACTTAGCACCCTTCACAGTCTTGATGGCTGATGCCACATTTGCAAGGATGGTGGCCACGGTGGTGGCGATGGCGGCAAGGTTGGCAGGGTAAGGAACACTCTGCGCTTGCTTTACACCAGCCGCAATGGCAGCACCCGAATTGATTGCAATCTCGGCAAGGGCAAGCACCTTTGACATCTTCGCCATGCCTTTGGAGGACTCGCCAAATGCCTCGGTTACCTGCTGCAGGCCACCGACCATTGAGGCCATCGCATCGTATTTCGCTTTTTCGACCTCGATTTCCTTCTCGGTCAAGGCTTGTTTGTCTTGCTGATATTGCGCCTCCAATTGCAGTTTTCGGGCATTGAAATCGGCAATCGTTTCGCCTTCCATCTGCTGTGCTGCTTGCAATGCCTCAAGGCTGCGTTGTGCATTGATCTGGGCGATGGCGAGTTCATTCCCGAAGGCGGCATTGAGTTTCTCTTGCCATTCATTGCCGATGAGTTTGTCTTGCTCTGCTTGCACGGCCTTGGTGTGGTCACGTTCCACTTGCAGCCGTTTCTCGGCATAGGACTTCCGCAGGGCAAGCAGCATCTCTTCCCGTTCGGTGGCATTGGTGACCGATGCGATGAGTGATGCCTCTTCGATGCGCTGCTGATTGTCGAGTTGCTGCATCTTCAGTTCCATCTCCTCCTCGCTGCCCTTCTTCGCTGCCGCCAACAGCAGGGCGATGCGCTTGTTTGCTCGCTCTACATCGGCTTTGATGGCATCCTCGGAGAGTTTGGCAAGGTCACGTTCCCGAAGGCTCTCAAGGCTCTCTAATTGCGAATTCAATGCCTTTTCCGCTGCCTCGGTCAGTTTTGCCTTGTCGGCCAATTTGGCTTTGATATCGGCAATCTGCTTGTCATAGGATGCGTTGATTTCTGCTCTTCTGCGCTCGGTGTTGTCGGTTATCAGTTTCGTGAGCAATGCCTCGGCCTTGGCGATTTCCTCACGTTCCACCTTTGCCCGTTCTGCTGCCGCCTTTGCCGCTGCATCAGCACCCGAAGACTTGCCGCCACTCTTGCCGCTCTTGCCGCCCGATGATGAGGTGGCAGCACCACCGCCCGAAGGCAATGGTAATGCAGCCATGCCGCCTCCCGTGCCGCTTGCCACACCGCCATCAGCGGATAGATGGGCGATGGGTGTGTTGTTGATTGTATTGTTCCACCCGTCAACGAGATTCTGAGCCATGCTTGCACCAGCTTTGCGGATATCTCCTCGACCCTCCGTGATGGTCTTTCCGACATTCGACACCAACAGCCGGAATCCTTCTTTTGCCTTGTCGAGCGATAGGGTGAGGATGCCTTCAAGGATGTAGGCGATTCCCTCAAGACTGCGACCGACCGATTTTGCGCCCGTGATGATGAGATTGAATGCACCCGACACCACCGACCACAAGTTTTTGAACCCGAATACCAAGGCTTGAATCATGCTGCGGATGAGCAGGGAATTGTTGTATAGGTCTATGCATCGGTTGATGAACACCACGATGCCACGGATTGCGGCTGCAAGCCATTTGGTCGCAATGACCTTGATTTGCATGGTCATCACTTCCCATCCCTTTCCGCTCATGTCGAAGAGTGTTGACATGGCATTGTTCAGTTCCTCGCTTGCCTTGAGTTGTTCCTCTTGCATCTGGCCGTATTCACCCGTCACCGCCTTGACATCCTCAATCTTGGTTGTCATGGTGTCGAGTTGCTCAATCAGCTGAATACCAGCATCAGCACCTTGTCGGCCAAAGACATCCTTCAGAACTGCGCCCACCTCTTGAGAGTCTGCCCCAAACGATTTCATGCGTGTGGCTATCTCTTGGATAACATCGAAGGTCGATTTTGTGCCGTTGGCAAGGTCTTGCGATACCTTTTGCGATGAGATGCCGATTGCATCCAATGATGCTGCCGTAGCCGTTGACATCTCACGGATGCGCTTGCTTGCCATCGTGATGATGTCCATGCCCTTGTCTGAGAAGATACCCGACCTTGTTTGTGCAAGGATGGCGGTCATCTCACTTGCAGATACCCCTGCATCATGGAAGGTTGGCGCATACTGCTGCAATTTGGACAGCATATCGCCCGACAAATCGGCACCAGCCACAAAGCCATCATTCACAACCTTGATGGCCTCCTCGGCTGATATGCCGTATTGAGCCATCAGTGCATCAACGGTCGATAACACCTCCTTGTAGTCCTTGCCGAAGGTGTCTGCGGTGGCTTGGATGGAATTACGCACGGATACCAGCGCATCACCCTCGATGCCCATGAATTCTTTCGTTAGTCGGGTAGCCTCGGCAATGCCCTGGTTGTAGTCGTAAAACCATTTGAAGGCTGCTCCTGCTCCTGCAATTCCGGCAATGGCAAGCACTACGGGATTGGCGGCGAGACCCATCAGTGCCGCGCCGAAGGACTTGACCGACCCAATCATACCCTGCATCATGCCCTTGAACCCCTCGCCGCCTTGCGTCATGCCCATAATGGATTGGGCAAATTTGCTATTGCCCGTGATTGCGGCCATGATGCTGTTGGTGTAATTTCCTACGTTGCGGTAGAATCGTTCGGTGTCGGCCTCTGCGCCCTTTATCTCTTGCGTCAACTGCTTGATTTGTGCGGCCAATTTCTTGCCCTCTGCGCCATTCTTTCGCTCTGCCTCGGATAGTTGGTCATACCGCTTTGTCAGATTCGATAGTTCTGCCCGTTTCTGCTGCAATGAGCCAAGAGCCTCTTTTTCGATGCGCTGATTATTTTGTATTTCCTTGCGCAGAGAGCGCACATCACGATTATACTCGTTGATTGCCGCCCGTGTTAATTCGGTTTCTTTTGTGTATTCCCCCTCCGTGATTGTGCCAGCTGCATAGGCATCATTCAAATCGCTTAACTTCGTTTTCAGAGCCTCGATTTCCTTCTTATACTTCATGATGCCCTGCACCGCTTGGTCATAGCTGACTTGAATGTCAAGGATGTGTTGTTCTTTAGTATCTGCCATGTGTGTTGTCCTCCCTATTTGATTTTAAGCATGGTTACTTCTGCGCTGCCGTTTGATGCGGCCTTGATTTCAAGCACCGCAAAATATGATGCGTGTTGTTCAAGATAGACGGGTGTGCGCTCGTCAAAGTTCAATATCTCAATGTTCGACAGCCGCACATTCTCTTTGATTACCTTCGCATTCTGCATCGCTGCGGCCAGAACATTGTATTTTGCCGTGATGATATCCTGCATATTCAGATTGAACCTCAACACCGCTTTGCCAAGGCCATCGGCTTGCACGTTCATTATTCGGGGTTTGCACTCGGAGAATTGCGGCTCTTCGGTTGCAGCCTCGGCCATCACGTTACTGCCGCCAAACGTGCCATTGACCTTCGCACGTTCATACGTTGGGATGCTGCTGCCGTCACTCGCTGCGAAGGGGAATGTAACCACATCCCTCGTTGCATCCAATGTAGCATCGGCAATGTCAATGTGGCCATCGTAGTTGCCGATAGTCTTCTCATCGCTCGCCCACCGATACCAATTTTGTTGCGCCCAATCAGACAATTTAAAATCAAGCTGTTTCGGCTTGTCGCTGTCATGGGCAGGGATAACCTTGCGTGTCCAATCAACGGCATTGGGGATGTTCGCCCAAACATCGGAAATCGGTACGAATGTAATCGTGTCGGATGATGACTGCAACGGGAATGTGGCCGTAATGGCTGCAAGGAACTTGATAAAATCAGTTACCTTGATGTCGGGCAGATTGTAGGCAATTGGGAAATCGTTGCCCTTCAGCACCTCATCAGAGCCATCCATGATGACCGACATCTCACCGCTGACAAATGATGTGTCTTTCAACGTGCCTTTTGCATTCTTCATCTCAAACGTGATTTCATCGCCCTGCGTTAATTCTATGTGGCCGTACCCTGCGATGATGTGACGAAAGAACCCATTGATTAAATCCCGGTCGGTGTCAATCATCTGCGCTGATGCCGCATTGCTCTTGCCGATGATATAGATATCTTCCTCATCGTTGGTGTGCTTGACCTTCATCTCCACATAGTTGCCGATGTAGATGTATTGGTATGCCGTGTCATCAGCGCCGCCGTACCTGGTCGTAGTGCTTGATGTTGTGTGCGTGTCTGCGGTGTTCCAATCCCATGAACCTTGCACATCAATCGACACACCGCAATCACGGGCAACGGTCAATTTGTTAATGTCGGTGTTCACCGCATCGGAGAAGATGCTGTTTGCCTTTCTGATATACATGGACAATTTCCCAAGATTGTTTCTCGGGTTGATGAACACATCAGCCGTGAGCGATTGCGACAAATAATTTGCCTTTCGGCTGACAAGCGGAATGGCAAGCGAATCAATCAGAGTCAACGCATCGCCCGACCATGAGCAAGTGATGCCAAATTCACTTTGCAGCTGGTCAAGCACCCACCGCACGGCCACCGAAGGGTGAATCAGTTTTCGCCATCCTCCCCCTGCCATACCGCCAAAGGTTATCGGGGTTCGCTGCGCCACCGATGAATAGATTTCGATGTAGTTGTGTTCGCTTGCCACGGTGTCAATGTTCACAAGCAGGGTGGCGGCATTGGAGGGCGCATGGAGCGACACACTTTGCATCGTGCCGTCTGATGGCGGTGCAATGCTGATTACCTTGTCATCGGCATCCAATACCGCCCATAAGCGGTCATTCGCTGTGCCTCCCTGCACTCGGTTCATTAGGGCGGTGCATCCAAGGTAAAATGGCAGCGACAGCCATCCCCAATTTACCCTCGCCTCAGAGCCTATAAGCACGATATCGCCCACCTTCTCGCCCGTAGGAACGTAACCAGATGCGACATAATGCACGGTGTGCGTTGATGTCTGCTCGGTTACATCGGTGCTTTGCCATCCTTCATCCCTGCTGCCGTTGACCCAAGGCGAATAACCTGCATACCCGTAGCCACGGGCAAAAAAGGCCGATGGGGTGTCAAGTTCAACCGATGTATCCCACCGCAGAACGGCAGATGATGTAAGGTCGTTCAATTTCTTGTCACCCTCCTTTAGCTTGGCGAATGGTGATGACAATCCCCACACGATGGCAATTTCAAGGTCATCGGCTGCGCTGAGAAGAGCTGCCCGGCCATCCTTGATGAGTTCAACCCCGTTGCGGAAAAACCTTGCAGAATGGAATCTATACGGCCAATCGGCATTGTTGCCAATCCTATCGGCATGGCCAAGCACCGTCAAATTATGCACGGTCTTCGGCAGATGGATGGTGTACGTTTTATTGCTGGTCATTTTGCTGATGTCGGCAAATAGATTTGACTTCAGTTCAAGCAAAATGCTTGTCTTCTCGTCCGTGTCCATCAGCACACCATCGATGTATAGTTGTTCGTATGTCATAGGCTCTGAATGGGTGTTTCGGATGTTATCAAGTTGAACACAAAATCTTGCAGTTCGTCACGATTCTTGGTGTAGGTGGCTGGCTGAACACCGACACCCACCCATCGGTCGTTGTCGTTCTCATCCTTCCCTGCATACATCTCAACGATGGGCGAAGATGTGACATCCTGCAAATAATCGAATTGCTCCTTCGTGACGAGCGGAGCGCACAAAGGTACGATGTCGTTGCGTGACATTGATTGCCGCCTGCCGCTGCCTCGCTGCCATCCGTAGTGCGTGTCATAATTGGTGTATGCGTTGCGGCTGAATTCCCTCACGGCTGCGATTTGCCGCTGCTCATCGCCCACCTTGAAGAGCCAATGGGCAATGTAGCCATGACGGTCAACCCATCGAAGGTATATCCCTTCATCGGCGCAGTCATCGGCATCGATGCGGAGTAATGGCCGCTGCTCGACATTTTGTGCGAGATAAAACGTGAGGTCGAAGGTATTGTCGAAGGTTGCCTGCTGCAATTGCCCTGCATACTCATAAATGATGCTGTACTTTGCATCGCCCAAGTTGGAGGCGGCAAAGTTATAAATGCCCTCCTCGGTGATTTCTTGTGCTGATGAAGGCGCAGCACCATTTCCGAATAATATGGCCGTGTCGGCCTCGCAGTAAAGCGAGAAAGCAAAGGGATAGTTCTTGAACCACATCAGATGACGGATTCGTCTGAAATCATCCATTCCATCGGGTTTGACTGCGCCCCAAACAACATAGGATGTGAACGATGTTCCGAATTCATTCTCGCCCGATGCTGCGGTGATGCTGATGGTAACGTTCATGCCATGTGTGCTTTCGCTCATTGGCTCGGTGTAGTCGATGTTGTTGCTGATGTCCGTGAATAGACCTTGCAAGTACTCTTGAAGGTCTGCATAGCCACGATTGCCGAATGGCTGCACATCCACGATGTATTTGATTTGCCCGTCTATCACGATGGCCACCGACATTGTATCAATGCCGATGCCCTCAACCAAGAAGGGATTGAAGGCGAAGGCCAATGAATCGGGGTAGTTGATAGTGATGCCGGATGTCTGGTCGGTGATTGTTCTCATGTTAGCCTCCCATTTTTTGGTTGTTCAGTTGTATAGATTTCATCTCAGTTTCGACAAGCTGCCATAGCCGCTCACGGATGCGCTGCTTGGTGGCAGGGATTTCGCTTGAATAGATGTCTGCCCGTGCGCCTCTGCGATACTGCCGTGTTCCTTTGGCTCTGATGGTCTTCGTGATTGCCCATGCGATTGAATTGGTTTCCCTCTCATCGCTGCCTTGAATGCCTTTGGCATCCATCCACGCACGGATGATGGCAAAGAAATTCACGGGCGGGTTGTAGGCATTCTTGTGCGGTGCGCTGCCCGTCTCCAAAGCACCGAAAAAAGCACGGCCAAACAATGTGCCGCCATTCTCGGTTGTCTCAACGTGCATCGATGCGATGGTTCGGCCAGATGCATTCAGACCTTTGGCTCTGATGTTCTCGGCAATCTTGAATTGCAGTTCCTCAAGTTCTTGTCGGATTACTTCCCGAACCGATGAGGCATCAAAGCGAATGTATCCCACATCTGCCATCAGTCACACCTCCCAAGGTCTTGCACTCGGATAGTGAAGAACACACCCGTAATGATGTTTGCCATACGAACGCACCACACTTGATATGTCCACGTTTCCACATAGGCGAAGAGGCCGCTTTCGTTCATTGCCTTGATGAACTGAATGCCTAACGACTTCATGCGGTTGTAGCACTCGGCATTGTCCTCGCCGTTGGCATCGTGTGGCACGGAGTCAAAAAACCCGATTAACACATCTTCGGCATCGTAGACCTTGCCATTTCTCAGACGCATCTCGCCGCCAGCTGGCAAGGTGCAGACAATTGCAGGGAGCGCAGTTGATTCGATGCGCTCATCGATGCGGAATAGGTTGTCGAAAATGTAGGGGTATTTGGCGAACTGCTCACCGCTTGCGATTTCTCTGATTTTTTCTTCGATACTCATTTTGTGTCTCCTCCATGTATCTTCGTTGGAATTTATCAACTTCGTTATCCATCTTGAGGCATTGATA
>Ga0310695_10009455_pt1 | contig 14630 bp, 11 predicted proteins | sample RumenRJG_04DNA_FD_203882 | JGI IMG/M metagenome (GOLD analysis project Ga0310695, IMG submission 203882) | Bovine rumen microbial communities from Lethbridge, Alberta, Canada - RJG_04 (v2) (version 2) | ecosystem: Host-associated > Mammals > Digestive system > Stomach > Rumen | place: Canada... | reverse complement strand
CGTGCTCAGGCTAACTGGGGTTACAACCGCTACCAGGCTTATTACGGACTCTATGGTGCCGACGATCCCAAGACCAAGCAGGCCGAAGCTGATATGAAATAAATATCATTGAAATACATTTATAACGAAGAATCCTGCAGGCAGCTTTGCTTGCAGGATTTTTGTTTTAACCTGGAAAAAAGTTCTTCGTAAGCTAAGCGGCAAAGCCGAGCGGAATGGCTTTTACCTAACCCTACCATAGGTTGAATGTCTATTTTACCTTTTCCACTAAATCACCTCCAGATAAAAGCTGAAGGGTCTGAATCCGTCGTTACAACTAATCATTGCACTCATGGGGTCTTTCATCCATCCGTCAAAGAAATTGCCTTCTCCCTTGGCCAGTGACTCAACAAACTGCTGCATCGAATCCCAGGCAGAGGGACACATGCCCTCAGGACGTTGTCCGTCTATGGAAATCCATTGTTGGCCTTCTTTGATATCGCAGGTGTGCTCAATGGGATTTTCATATTTCGCTATTAAGTCGTGATAGACTGTTTGGCGAACGGCTGTAATGCGGACTTGGTTCATGGCATTGAGTGGTTATTTCTTGTTTATAAACTCGCAATTCCGATATTGCTCTTTGGGGAATTTGAACAGGTCGTCGCTGATGTTGCCTGTTTGGAAATTGCTAATCTTGATGGTGGTATGGAAGATGCCCAGCTTAATACGGATGCTGGTGGGGTGTTGCGTCTGTCGGTCTAACATCACTCGAGCTTCCTTGATGCCTTTCACACCCTTCTTGGCTTTCAGCGTGATGGCAATGCCTTTCTTTTGCTCGTCCTTGATGCTGTAGGTGTAGTTGTCTGGTTCGAACTTGAACTTGGTGGCATATTTGTCCCGTTCTTCGGAATGGGCATCATAGATGGTCACGCGGTTCTTCTTCCGCTCATAGCGGTAGTATGTTACATCGTCGTTCCATGCAATATACTTCTCGTCTATAAACTTGCTCTTTTTCTGCTTCATCCAGATGGTACCTTCCGTCTTATAGATGCCGATGATGTTCACCTTATAATGGAGTGTTGCACCCTCGTCGCCGTACACCTTATTATATATATTCATGAACATCCTTCGAGCCTGTTGCGCGTTGGGGGTCTCATGTTCTTGTGCCTGAATACTTAATACAGCACACAAAATGCTAAATATCAAAATTAATCTTTTCATAACGGGGTGCAAAGGTATAAAAAATAATTGAGATGCACGACATACACCTCAATTATTTTATAAATGAATGGGTAGAATTTACTTTACAGGGATTTTATCCACACGCTTCTGATGACGTCCACCTTCGAAGGTTGCCGTAAAGAACTCGTCCATGATCTTGCGGGCCATGTTGTTGTCGATGAAACGGCCTGGCATGACCAGTACGTTGGCATCGTTGTGCTGACGGATGAGATGAGCAATCTCAGGAATCCAGCACAAACCGGCACGCACCTTCTGGTGTTTGTTCAGTGTGATAGAGATACCTTCGCCACTGCCACAGATGGCAATGCCTGGGTAAACCTCGCCACTCTCGATACCCTCGGCCAAAGCATGTCCGAAGTCGGGGTAATCGACGCTGGCGTCACTCCATGTTCCGTAGTCCTTTACAGGATAACCTTTTTCCTCCAGATACTGGAGAACAAACTTTTTCAATGGGTAGCCTGCGTGATCACAGGCTACACCAACAGTCTTTACTTCCATGTTTAATATTTAACATTAATGATGATACATTAAATTAGGCAAGCAATTTCTTTACCTGCTCGTAAACATTCTGGCCAGTGAAGCCGAGTTTCTCGTCAAGCACCTTGTAAGGAGCAGAGAAACCGAAGCTCTCAAGACCCCAAACGGTACCATCGGCACCTACCAGACCTTCGAGGTTCACGGGAAGACCAGCGGTGAGACCGAACTTCTTCTTGCCACAAGGCAGAACGCTCTGCTGATACTCCTTGCTCTGACTGCGGAACAACCCCTCAGAAGGAACGCTTACCACGCGAACCTTAACACCATCCTCGCGGAGCAGCTTGGCACCAGCCTCAAGTGTAGAAACCTCAGAGCCAGAGGCCAACAGGATAACATCGTAGTTGTCGTCTGAGCCTGCTACAACATAAGCACCCTTAGTGGCCTGGTTGTAGTCGTTGCCCTCGGGCAGCATGTCGATGTTCTGACGAGAGAAGATAAGTGCTGTTGGAGTATCAACATTCTCCATAGCCATTCGCCAGCAAACGGTTGTCTCCTCAGCATCGGCAGGACGAACTACCAATACAGAGTTCTTGCCGTGGTGGTTCTTCAACTTCTCCATCAGACGGATCTGTGCCTCCTGCTCAACAGGCTCGTGGGTTGGTCCATCCTCACCAACGCGGAAGGCATCGTGAGTCCAGATGAACTTCACAGGCAGTTCCATCAGGGCAGCCATACGAACGGCAGGCTTCATGTAGTCAGAGAATACGAAGAAGGTACCGCAAGCGGGGATGACACCTCCGTGCAGAGCCATACCGATGCAGCAGCAAGCCATGGTGAGCTCAGCCACACCAGCCTGGAAGAAAGCACCGCTGAAGTCACCACGAACCAGGTCGTGAGTCTTCTTCAGGAAGCCGTTGGTGTTGTCAGAGTTAGACAGGTCGGCAGAAGCACAAATCATGTTGGGCACCTGCTCTGCCAGCTGACCGAGAACAGCTGCACTTGCACTGCGGGTAGCGCTGCCAGCCTTCTGTTCTACCTTGCTCCAGTCAATCTTTGGAGCCTTGCCGCTGAACCACTCCTCCAGCTGCTTGGCCTGTACGGGATGCCCCTTGGCCCACTCAGCCTTCTCTGCATAGCGCTCAGCAACAATCTTCTTCAGTTCCTCAGCACGCTTTGCGTACAACTCCTGAACCTCGGGGAATATCTGGAATGGATTCTCAGGATCGGCACCCAGGTTCTTCATGGTGTTGATATAAGCGTCGCCACCAAGAGGTGCACCGTGAGTAGCGCAGTTGCTCTCGTAAGAACTGTTGTCAGCCTTGCGAGCACCCTTACCCATAATACAATGACCGATAATCAAGCTGGGGCGATTGGCCTCTTTCTGGGCGTTCTTGATAGCCTCGCGAATCTGGTCAACATCGTTACCGTTGATTTTCTGTACATACCAACCCCAAGCCTCATACTTCTTGGCTGTATCCTCGCTGGTCACAACCTCAGTCTTCGTAGAGAGCTGGATGTCGTTGGCGTCGTAGAACATGATGAGGTTGTCCAGACCCAGGTTACCGGCAATACGGCCTGCACCCTGTGAAATCTCCTCCTGCACACCACCGTCAGAGATGTATGCATAGATGGTCTGATTCATAACGTTGCCCAGACGAGCTTTCAGGAATTTAGCGGCGATGGCTGCACCAACGGCAAAGCAATGACCCTGACCGAGAGGACCAGAGGTGTTCTCGATGCCACGCTCTATTTCGCGCTCGGGGTGACCTGGAGTTACCGAACCCCACTGGCGCAGGTTCTTCAGATCCTCGAGTGTGTACTTGCCAATGAGACAGAGCTGAGAATACAGCATTGGAGCCATGTGACCTGGATCCAGGAAGAAACGGTCGCGACCTTCCCAAGCGGGATTCTCAGGGTCGTAAACCAAAAATTCACTATACAGGGTGTTGATGAAGTCAGCACCGCCCATAGCACCGCCGGGGTGACCCGACTTGGCCTTTTCAACCATTGAAGCAGCAAGGATACGAATATTATCTGCTGCGCGATTCATGATTTTGTTGTCGTTTACCATAATTAAATAATTAATAATGTATGTTAGATGATATTATTTTTATAAATGCATCTGCAAATATACAAATAATTTTTGGTATGGCTATTGTTTTTCACGATATTTTAATGATATGTAACTAAAAGAGAATAAAAAGAAACACTTTCAATAAAGAAAACGGAGAGTAAAGCAACTTACTCCCCGTTTGATAATTTGATTTTGTAAGATGATTACAGGATTGTCTTAACAGCCTCCAGCATACCCTTGTCCTGAATCAGGTCGAGGAACTGCTTAACCATCGTGTTCAGACCCTGAATCTTGTTCAGATCCTCCTGCCAGATGAACTCAGCACCCAGTACGCCGTCGGCCACCTTTTGGGTGTCGCCGGTAGCCCAAAGCTCCTTCAGCAGACCCATGATCTTCTCGTCGTCGTTGGGAATAATCTCCACACCGTCGGCACGCTTGCCACCCTTGTAGTAAGTGATGATAGCGGCGAGACCGAATACCAGGCCCTTAGGCAGTTCGCCCTTGCGCTCCAAGTATGTCTTCACGCCAGGCAGGTCGCGTGCCTGGAACTTGGGGAATGAGTTCAGCATGATGCTGGTTACCTGATGGTCAACGAATGGGTTGTCGAAACGCTCCAGCACGTCACCGGCAAACTTCTCCAGCTCTTCCATAGGCAGGTCGAGGGTCTGCATCAGCTCGTCGAACTGTACCTTATGGATGTACTTGGAGATTACTTCGTGGTTGCAGGCGTCACGAACGATGTTGACACCTGAGAGGAATGCAACTGGAGAGAGAACGGTGTGCGGGCCATTCAGCAGGGTAACCTTACGCTTGTGGTAGGGCTCCTCTGAAGGAACGAACAGCACGTGCAGTCCAGCCTTGTCGGCGGGGAACTCCTGAGCAATCTCCTTGGGAGCCTCGATGACCCACAGGTGGAAGTTCTCGGCCTGTACAACCAGGTTGTCGCGATAGCCAACCTTCTCCTGAATCTCGGCAATCTCCTTGCGGGGGAAGCCTGGAACGATACGGTCAACCAGTGTAGCGTAAACACCGCAGCACTCGTCGAACCACTTCTTGAAGCCTGCAGGCAGTTGCCACAGTTCGATGTACTTGTTGATACAGTCTTTCAACACGTGACCATTCAGGAAGATCAGCTCACAGGGGAAGATGATCAGACCCTTCGTTGGGTCACCGTTGAAAGTCTGGTAACGACGATACAACAACTGAACCAGTTTGCCAGGATAGCTCGAAGCAGGCTTGTCCTCCAACTTGCAGGCGGGATCAAAAGCAATACCAGCCTCGGTGGTGTTAGAGATAACGAAACGAATCTCAGGCTGATCGGCCAGTGCCATGAAGGCATCGTTCTGAGAGTAGGGGTTCAATGCACGGCTGATGACATCAATGCGCTCGAGAGAGTTCACGGGCTTGCCGTTCTCACGACCCTGCAGGTTTACGTGATACAGACAGTCCTGACCGTTGAGCCACTCAACCATACCCTTGTCGATAGGCTGAACAACAACTACAGAGCCATTGAAATTGGTTTTCTGGTCCATATTCCAGATAATCCAATCAACAAACGCACGGAGGAAGTTACCCTCACCAAACTGAATCACCTTTTCAGGCATCACGCTCTTAGGAGCGAAATTTTTGTTTAACGGTTTCAACATACTTAATTTTGTATTTTAAAATAGTTTGTTTTTTATAGTGCTGCAAAGTTAGTGATTATTTTCCAATATTGTTCCACTTTTCACAAAATAAATACGTTAACGTTTGCGAATTTTTTTATTGCTGCATCAAAAAACGCTTGAAATCAGCAAAATCCTTGCTCATGGAAGCGCTCTGCTTCTCACCCTCCATAAAGGCTTTGAGACGGGCAGGAATTTCAATGTCGATGCCGAGGATGCTGTCCACCTTCTCCTTGAACTTGGCAGGATGGGCCGTCTCGCAGAACACGCCAATCTCGCCTTCCTGCAGACCTTCTTGCAGGGCGCGGTAGCCGCAAGCACCGTGAGGGTCAAGCACATAGCCCGTTTCGTTATAGCACTGCCGCATGGTCTCGGCAATCTTCTCGTCGCTATAAGTGGCACCGCTGATGAGGTTGGTTATGCGGTGATGTGTGGCCTCTGCCGTCAATGTTCCGTTCTGCGAATACAGGTTCAAGATGCGGGCAAAGTTGGAGGGGTCGCCGACGTCCATAGCGTTGGCCAGCGTCTGGATGCTTGCCTTGGGCTCATACTTGCCTGACTGCAAATAGTTGTAGAACACGTCGTTGGCGTTGTTGGCAGCAATAAAGCGCTTGATGGGCAGTCCCATCTCATGACCGAAGAGGGCCGAGCAGATGTTGCCGAAGTTACCGCTTGGCACGCACATGACCATTTGACTATTTGACAATTTACCATTTGACAATTGTTCCTTGATGCGAGCATAGGCGTTGAAGTAGTAGAATGCCTGAGGCAGGAAACGGGCTACGTTGATGGAGTTGGCTGAGGTTAGCTTCATGTGCTTGTTCAGTTCCTCGTCCATAAAGGCTGACTTCACCAGTGCCTGACAGTCGTCGAAGGCACCGTCAACCTCGATGGCGGTAATGTTCTGGCCCAGGGTGGTAAACTGACATTCCTGGATGGGCGATACCTTTCCCTTGGGATAGAGCACATAGACGTGGATGCCCTCTACGCCCAAGAATCCATTGGCAACAGCACTTCCCGTATCGCCGCTGGTAGCCACAAGAACGTTGACCATCCCGTTTTCTGATGTGCCACACCCACAAGATGAGCCACCCCTGCGCAGGAAATAGCCCAGCAAACGCGCCATGAACCTGGCACCTACATCCTTAAAGGCAAGCGTTGGTCCGTGGAACAGTTCCAGCGAGTAGATATTTTCTGTTACCTTTACCACTGGACAGTCGAATGACAGGGTGTCATAGACAATGTCCTGCAGGGCGTCTTCGTCCACATCCTCGCCGAAGAAATTGCTGGCTACGTTATACGCAATGTCCTGGAACTTCATGTCCTGAATGTCGTCGAAGAAGGCCTTGGGCAGTTTCTCTATGCGCTCAGGCATGTAGAGACCGCGATCCTCGGCCAGTCCTTTCACTACTGCTTTTTGCAAGTCTGCAAGGGGGGCTTTACCGTTTGTGCTGTAATAATTCATAATGCTTAGTTTATTTTCATGAATTCGTTCATAAATTCGTCCATTTTGAGGAGTCCATAGCCACCGCTGACGCAGGATTCCTCGTCGTAGTATTGCACCTCGTCGGGTGTAATGCCTTTGTACCAGATAATAAATGGAACGGGTTCGTTGACGTGGATGCGCAGTTCAACAGGGGTAGGGTGGTCGGGCAGAATGGCCACACACACCGGCTCGTCCATTTGCTCGACAGCCTCCAGAATGGGCTTGATAAGTCGTTTGTCCAGATAGTCGATGGCTTTCAGCTTCAGGTCAACGTCTCCGTCATGTCCTGCCTCGTCGGTGGCTTCCACGTGTACGAATACGAAATCGTCCTTTTTCAGGGCATCAATGGCTGCTTGGGCCTTTCCTTCGTAGTTGGTGTTGGCCAGCCCAGTGGCTCCAGGAACCTTGATGATGCTTAGGCCTGCATATTTTCCTATACCTTGAATCAGGTCAACGGCAGATATGACGGCACCGCTCTTCATCTGAGGATATTGTTGCATCAGTGTCTGCATGGACGGGCGATATCCGCCGCTCCAAGGCCAGATGCTGTTGGCCTGGCGCTCACCGCGTCTTGCTTTCTCGATGTTATAGGGGTGCTTGGCCAGCAACTCTTGTGACTTCAGGATCAGTTCGTTCAGCAGGTCGGCAGTCGCTTGGGGTGAGAGACGCGAGGTGTCTGCGGCAGAACTGTTGGGCACGGCGACTTCTGGTTTCACCAGCAGCCCGCGCCACTCTTCATTGGGATGATCGTGGGGAGGATTGCAGACGATGTGCTTGTTACCCCCCTTGATGACCAACAGGTGACGATACTGGATGCCTGTAATGAACTTCACGCGCTCAAAGTCCGTTCCCGCTGGCGCGCCAATTCGTAGCCTTTCCCGTTCGTTAATGGGTTTGGCAAGTGTCTCGTTCAGGTATTTTATCAGCACATCGGCATCTTGCGTTTCCAGGTTGCCTCCGTTGTGGGTGATAATCTTTCCGTCTTCCAGCGTGATGATGTTACAACGGATGGCCATGTCGTCGTCGGCCATGTCGTAGCCAATGGATGCTGCCTCCAAGGGGCCGCGTCCTTCATAAACCTTGTTAAGATCATAGCCAAGTATGGATGTGTTGGCCACCTCGGAACCAGGCGGAAAACCCTCTGGAACCGTCATCAGCCGGCCTGTGCGACCTTCGCGGGCCAGACGGTTCATGTATTCTGGTCGTGCGTATTGCAACAGGGTCTTGTTTCCCAGACTTGCCACTTGGTGGTCGGCCATGCCGTCGCCCAATATAATGATATGCTTCATACCTTATTTATATATTAGCGATAGACATGATGTTGGCAAACACACCGGCTGCAGTGACGGAAGCACCTGCACCATAGCCCTGAATCTGCATGGGATACTCCTTGTAGCGCTCGGTGGTCAGCAGTACGATGTTGTTCGAACCTTCCAGGTTGTAGAACGGATGGTTGCGGTCCACCTCTTTTAGCGACACATTGGTCTTTCCGTGCTCCATGGTCGCCACAAAGCGCCATCGTTTGCCATTGGCCTCCAACTGTTGGCGACGTGCCTCGAAGTCTGCATCCAGTGCCGGCAACTTCGCCCAGAAGTCTTCAACGGAGCCTTCGAAGTAACTATCGGGCACAAACAGGTGTTTTTCTACGTCCTGCTGTTCTACCTTATAGCCTGCCTCACGGGTCAGGATGACCAATTTGCGGACGACGTCGGTGCCGCTGAGGTCTATGCGCGGGTCGGGTTCCGAATAGCCCTGGTCTTTGGCTCTGCGAACGGTCTCCGAGAAGGGCACGTCGGCAGCTATCTCGTTGAATATGAAGTTCAGCGTGCCCGAAAGCACGGCTTCAATCTTCAGTATCTTGTCGCCCGAGTTGCGCAGGTCGTTGATGGTACCGATAATAGGCAGTCCTGCACCTACATTGGTCTCGTAGCGGAACCACACACCACGGTCGCGAGTTGTTTTCTTCAGCCGCAGGTAGTTGTCGTAGTCACTCGATGCTGCCAATTTGTTGGCTGCAATGACGCTGATATTATGCTCCAAGAAGGTCTGATACAAACCTGCTATCTCCTTGCTCGCCGTGCAATCCACGAATACGGAATTGAAGATGTTCATCTGGACAATGGCATCGCTCAGTTTCTGGTCGGGCAGGGGAGCGTTCGTCAGTTGTTCTTTGTAAGTGCTCAGGTCAATACCATCGCGGTCGAGTAAATATTTCTTAGAAGAAGCAATGCCTACTACGTTGAGCTTTAATCCGTTACGACGCATTAGTTCTTCGTATTGAGAGCGTATCTGTTCGATGAGCATTCCTCCAACAGTGCCGATGCCGCAGATGAAAAGGTTCAGCACTTTGTATTCCGACAGGAAGAAAGAATCGTGCAGGACATTGAGCGATTTGCGCAGGAACCGTCCATCGACAACGAACGATATATTCGTCTCGGAGGCACCCTGGGCACAGGCAATCACGGAGATGCCCGAGCGTCCCAACGTACCAAACAACTTACCGGCAATACCTGGCGTGTGCTTCATGTTCTCACCCACTATCGCGATGGTGGCCAATCCGCTCTCGGCGTGCATGGGAAACATGGCGCCGGTCTCTATCTCCTTGGCAAACTGCTCGTTCAGCGCATCTACGGCTGCATCTGCATCTTCGTCGCGAACACCAATAGAAGTAGAGTTCTCTGACGAAGCCTGAGATACCATGAATACCGAGATGCCCTTGTTGGCCAACGTAGTGAAGATGCGACGGTTCACACCAATGACACCAACCATCGAAAGGCCGGTTACGGTGATTAGCGTGGTACCCTTGATCGAGGAGATACCCTTAATCGGCTTCTGGTCGTTCTCGATATGGTCTTTGATAAGTGTCCCTGGGTGTTCGGGATTGAAGGTGTTCTTCACCTTGATGGGGATGTTCTTCACACAGACGGGATAAATCGTCGGCGGATAGATGACCTTGGCGCCAAAGTTACATAGCTCCATGGCTTCGATGTATGACAGCTCGTTGATGGTATAGGCTGTCTTGATGACGCGAGGGTCAGCCGTCATGAAGCCGTCCACGTCGGTCCATATTTCCAAAACCTCTGCATCCAGAGCTGCCGCAATGATGGCTGCGGTATAGTCCGAACCGCCACGTCCCAGGTTGGTCGTCTCGCTGGTGTCGCGGTCGCGCGAGATAAAACCGGGCACTACGGCCACCGTCTTGCTGGAGGTGTCACTGCATATAGAAGCAAAGTGCTCCTTCACCAGTTTAACGGTCAGTTCAGAGTCGAGCACATGTTTGCCGTTTTTCTTTTCGGTGCGGATGAAGTCGCGTGCATTCATGCGGACACCGCCCTTGACGAGGCTTGCCACAATGTTCGAACTGAGACGCTCACCATAGCTGACAATGGCATCGAGGGTCTTGTTGCTCAGGTCGTGAATCAGATATACACCAAAATAGATGCTCTTCAACTGTTCGAAGAGCGAATCTACTCTCTGGAATAAGTTTTCGCGTTTTTGAGGATCGGTGATTATCGTGTCAATCATTTGATGGTGACGTTCCACTATGCCGTCAAATTCCTCACGATATCGTTTATCACCCTTGAGAGCCATTTGGGAAATCGCAATCAACTTGTCGGTGATGCCGCCTAATGCGCTTACTACGACTACGACAGGTTGCGTCCGAGCCTCTGCCTCCACAATTTTCTTCAAGCTAAGAATGCTTTTCACGGAACCTACGGACGTTCCGCCAAATTTTAATACTTTCATATTGCTATGCCATTTTTCTTGTCTGACGGTACCCCTTGACAAGCGGGGCTTACTCCATCAGCGATGCAAAATTAGCATAAAAACGGGAAAAACAAGATTTTTTTCCAAAAAAAAGATGGAGTTATACAAAAAAAATGTATATTTGCATCGTAAAAAGTCTTCTACTAAAGGATGACAGTGATAAAAGAGAACTTAGTTTAATTAAAAAATTAATGATTATGAACAAGAATCCATTTGCAATCAGGAAATCACCTGTAAGTATTATTACCGCTCAGGCAGTGACCATCGACGACTATGTGCAGAGAACGCTAGATGACACTGATCGTGTAAGTTTTTGTGCAACAACGAATAAGAAATAGGTATTATTTATATAGCCAGGAACAACGAATTCTATATCTGAAGAAGGAATAGCGAAGATCAACACCATATCTAAGTTGGTGTTAAGGAGACGAGGCGATTCGGCGGTGGAGTTTTACAATGCCGCGAGTCGTCTTTATGTGCTTCATTTTATTGAGGTGGCGGAGATGGGCAATCATCGAGTGCTCTACTTTATGCTCAGGCTTGCTGACGGGAAGCGTGGCGGTGCGTCTGACAAGGAAGTGGGGCGGATGATCGTGGCGGTGATTACGCAATATCTGGAAGAACATCCTGACGACCTGGTATGCTACTGCCATTACGACAATCCGCTGACGAACGCGATTGACAGAATCTTCCACCTATGGGCACGCTCTAATCAAGATGTTATTGACGGCAAGGTGACTTTCTTCGACGGTACTGGGCATAACGCTGAAGGAGGGGGCCTTCATTTTATGGTGATACACCATCTGACATGTAAGGACATTGCCCAGCTGAAGGCCTGCATTCTTGAAGATAGTGATGCGTTTGCCACCAGTGTCAGAGAACAGATCATTCTTCTTCATAGCATAGAAGAAAAAATGCACGAATCCGACGATGCGGTATGTTAAGCTACATCATGACAGGTTGCAAGGACTGAAGGGCAGACAGGTACCTGAAGGCATGAAGGTATGTCTGGTGTTAGGTGCCAAACTGCGTCCCGACAACTCGCTTTCGCCTATCCTGCAGCTGCGGGTGAGGGTGGTGAGCATCCTTGCGAATGCCTATCCTGACTGGGTTTTCTACATCTCCGGTTGTCGTGCCGACACTTCCGTCATCTACCGCACACTGGTTGAGGAATACCATATTCCTGAAGAGCGCTTTGTGCTCGACTCCTGTGGATATAACACCTTCCGTTCATTATGGGATATGGATTTGTTTTTTAAGCAAACCCGATTCTATATCCTGACCAGCAGCTTCCACATCGCCCGTTCGGTGCGCATTGCCCGATGGCTGGGTTATGATGCCTGGGGCATTGACATCAGCGACTATGAGAAGGTGAAGACCAATCCTTACTACTGGCGCGAACAATTGGCAGCCCTGCGCTCGCTGTGGCTGGTGTTCTGCATCAGGACGCCCCTCGGCCGTATCTCAACAAGTTTTTTCCATAACAGACTACTCCGCCGCGTGCGACGCAACGAGCAGCAGTTTGATGCGCAAAACGAGCAGATACTGCAGCGCGCAATGAAAAACGTGGATAAGTCGATGCCGCTGACGGAATACTTCTTCCGCCAACTGATGGAGGGCGGCATCCCTACCAGCATGACACAACCCCTGGACGAAGAACATTTGATAGTGAGTCTCAGTCATGTGGACTGTACCACCGTGATGGAGGATGTGCTGTCATTAGCGCTATGTTACCGAGACGGGCGCACCACGCTGGCAGACCTGAAGGACTACTACCGGCGCATGCACTATCAGGACGGTGTGGTCTCGTTTGCCACCCGCAACCATTACTTCACCTGGATTATGCAGTCGGCTATCAAAGAGGGATTCGTGAAGCGTATCAGTCCCGATGAGCCAGCCTTTCCCTTTACGGGGCTGATGGATCTGCAACCGAGCTACATGACCAGAAACAAGCATCTGTTCCGCCCCCAGATGGATGACGAAAAAAACTACGAGGCCATCGCCCTTCGCCAGCAGCAGCGCGTGCGTTTTACCTATATCCCCCGTGAACTGCTGGACATGCCTCAGGATTCGGAGCTGGGCGTGATTCGCGATGGCGACATCTTGGCGGTGGTGTGCGATCAGCATACCTGGGCAAGAGGTGTAGAGATCAAGCACCTGCTGATAGCCAAATGGAAGGACGGCAGACTGCACTTCTATCATGCTAGCGCAGATGGATTAGGACTTTCAAACATGGATGCCTACACCTTTATGAAAGATAAGTTCACGATGATTGGTGTGGCGGTTTATAGATTGAATGATGATGATGCAGCAAAATGAATATGTATTAAAGAACATGTTCGGTTCGTTTTTTCTGGCGACCGTCATGTCAGCGCTGATGAGACAGTTGGGTGGTTTCACCGACTCCATCGTAGTGTCTCATCTGGTGTCGCCTGATGCACTGTCAGTAGTCCGTATCTGGCAACCTTTTGCGAGCTGTATGTTCATCATCATCGGCATAATGAGTGCCGGCGCCAGTTTCCTGACCGCACGAGGCATAGGTGCCCAGAACTACAACAAGGTGAACCGGGTGTTCAATAATCACCTGTACTATGTCCTCTTCTCTACGCTATTGGTCATCGCGCTTGTATTGCCTTTCCTCGACGTGGTGGCAGGCTTGATAACAGACGATGAGCGGTTGCTGCCCATGCTGAAACCCTATATTCATGCCGACATGTTCGCCATCTTCATAGCAGCTGTCTGTGGCGTACCCGTTTCCTATGTCATCACCAACGGCAGTCCGCGTCTTGTCACCCGACGTATCATCATCTCTCAGATACTCAATGTCATTTTCGACCTGCTGTTCTGCGGCGTGCTCGATATGGGGTTGCCTGGTGCATCGGTTGCCTCAGGACTCAGCAATCTGCTTGCGTTCACCTCGCTGGTAGGCTATATGCGCAAAAACAGTAAGATATTCCGACTCAGGCGCCCAGAGAAGATATGCAGCATCAAGCAATATCGTGAATGTTTCTCCATCGGACTCCCCATGCTGATATCTGCCTTGTTGGCACCAGCCCTGGCCTTCACCATGAACTCGCTGGTCATCGGAAAACTCGGCGCCGACGGCATGTATTTCTTTACCGTCTATTTCCAGATTAACGGCATCTGTATGCTGGCATTGTCCGGTTCGAATACCGCCATTACGAATATTGGCGGCATCCTGTTGGGCGAAGAAGACTACGACAGTTTCCGCCTACTCACGCGGCGCATCTTCCGCTTGTTAATACTGGTGATGGTGGCGGTGAGCGTGCTGATATTCCTCTTCCCCGATGTGCTGGCAAGGATCTATGGTGCCGACGACAGTCTGATTGCACAGTGCTACACCCCGTTCCGTCTGATGAGCCTCGCCTTCCTGCCCAATGCCGTATCAGAGACACTGAGCGTGCTTTACTTCGTGCAGGGGCATCAGAAGCTCTGTCGATGGATAGAGATTGTGACCAACGTGGGAACCATCGGTATCATTGTCATCATGGCCCTTTATACCCCCGACCTACTCTGGTATATCCTGCCCGTCACCTCCTGGCTCCTCCTGCTGGTGATGGTCGCTATGGCGTATGTGGTGCATCGCAAGAATCCCCTCTATGCCTGGCCTACCTTGGAGAATACGGTACCGTCGAATCCCGCCGTCACTTTCTCAGTGTCTTATACCACCAAAGGTGTCGAGGATTTCCTTGCCCAAGTGCATCCCTTTGTAGAGGCATGCGAGTTGCCTGATGGTATGGCTGTGGACATGGCACTGGAGGAACTGCTTTATGAGATTGTGGAGACGCATGAACCGCAAAGTTTTAAGGAGAACGAGACTTTTGATGTGCGTATCATCGATAAGGAAAGAGAATTCACCGTGGTGGTCAAGAGCAAGGGTCCTATCCGTAATCCTATTTATAAATATAGTGATGAGGAA
>Ga0310695_10009454_pt1 | contig 14632 bp, 12 predicted proteins | sample RumenRJG_04DNA_FD_203882 | JGI IMG/M metagenome (GOLD analysis project Ga0310695, IMG submission 203882) | Bovine rumen microbial communities from Lethbridge, Alberta, Canada - RJG_04 (v2) (version 2) | ecosystem: Host-associated > Mammals > Digestive system > Stomach > Rumen | place: Canada... | reverse complement strand
TGAACATCGCGCCTGGCATCTACCGCAAAGGATACGCCTTCGAGAAATGGCCTGACTTCGACAAGGAAATGCTGGAGAACCTATACGACGATGAGTCCCAGGAGAGGGAGTTCACCCATAAAATATATGCTTCCGATATCTCTTCCGCCGCTTTGCGCATCGCGACGGAGAATGTGAAGAGCGCGGGCATGACTAAGTACATCGAACTGAAACACCAGCCGTTCCAAGGTTGCGAGCGACCTCAGAACGAGACGATGGTGATGTTCAACCCTCCTTACGGTGAGCGGTTGAAGCCTTTCGAGATGGATAAGCTCTACGAGGAAATAGGCTCCAAACTGAAGAACGACTTCACGGATATGTCCGCCTGGATCATCACCGTGCCTTGCGAGACGACCGACCACATCGGTCTGAGGCCTTCCGTGAAATACCACTTGCTCAACGGCTCCATCGAATGCGAGTTCAGGAAATACGAGATGTTCAAGGGGCGTAGGAACGACTATCTCCGTGACCGTAACGAGGGCCGTGCCTTCCCCCAGGAGGAGGGCGATAGAGCAAGGAGATTCTCTTCCCAAAACCCTGAGGAGCGCAAGTTCAGCCCTGTCCGCGAGGATGGCTCATTCGTAAGGGTCGAGGAGGACACCTGGAACAGAAGCTCCAACAACGAGAACGAACAGAGCGAATACCAACGCCGCAGACACGAAGCCTTCGAAAAGGAGAGAGAGTACCAAGAGAGGAAAAGCCAACGTGAGGCGGAATGGAACGAACGACGTTCCGAACGTCCGTTTGACCGTAACCGATACGACCGTGACCGTGGCGACTTCCGCGGCGGTGAGGGTAGAAAAGAGTTCAGGAAACGTGAGGACCGCGACGACGATGATTTCCGCGGCAGACCAAGATACGACCGGAATAGGGATGACAATAGACGTGGGGATTTCGGCGGACGTGATAACTTCAAGCGTCCTTTCAGACGTCGGGACGATGACGACGACAACAGAGGGAACAGGAACTTCGGCGGACGAAGAAGAAGAGATGATGAAGAGTGATGGTTTTCCATCACTCTTTTTCTTTTATTGCCACGAAGAGTAAGGCTTCACCGCTAGATTCGAGTTGGTGTAGCGCTTGTCCAAGGTGACCTCCTCCCCTATCCATTCGGGCTTTTCGAAGGTCTGCTCCTCCGATTTGAGCTCAATCTCCGCAATGACAAGGCCCTTGTTCTCTCCTAGGAATTCATCCACTTCCCAAACGTTTCCCTTGTAAGGGATCTTATGCCGGTACTTCTCCACGCAAGGTGTTTTGGCCAGCGAGAAGAGCGCCTCGGCATCCTCCATCGGGATGTCATATTCGATCTCGACGCGCGAGATATTCTTCGCCTTGCCCTTGATAGTCAGCTTGGCCTTGTCTCCCTCGATACGCACACGCACAGTGTTGCCACCACGCTCGTTCAGATAGGCCTGCTTGTAGTAAACACCCTCCGCCAAACCTCTCCAATCCTCGTTGCGCAACAAATATTTTCTTTCTATCTCGATATTCATTTTGTTTTTTTGTCTATAATCGTTACGCGAATTTAATCTATTTCACCACTATTTTGTATTTTTGTCTGTTTAAAGTGAATACCCCGAAGATATGGAGTTATCCATCTGCATACCAGTTTACAACCAGGATGTCACGTCACTTGTCTATGAGTTGCATCGCCAAGTGCTGCATACTTCCTGCGCTTTCGAAATCCTGCTGATGGACGATTGCTCCACCTCCTTCTACGAGAAGAATAGTATGCTTAACGCATTGGAGGGGGTTCGCTACGTGCGGTTGTCGCAGAACGTGGGCCGCGCCGCCATACGCAACAAGTTGGCGGATGAGGCACAGTACAATTACCTGCTCTTCATGGACTGTGATGTCCTCCCGCTTGATGATTCCTTCCTTGACCGGTACATTCGTATGAAGAGGTACATCGTTGTGATGGGAGGTTACCGCTATGGTGAGCAACCCACGTCGGACAAGCATATCCTCCGCTGGAAGTACGGCAAGGAGAGGGAGGAGAAAAGCGCCAAAGAGAGAAGCGCCCGGCCAAACGACTCCTTCTCCACATTCAACTTCATGATAAGGAAGACGCTCTTCAAACAAATCCGCTTTGACGAGTCCCTAAAGGGATACGGCCACGAAGATACCCTCTTTGGACTCTCCCTCAAGCGCATGGGAATCACCGTCTCGCACATCGACAATGCCTTGTTGCACCTCAACTACGACACCTCCGATGTGTTCCTGCAAAAGAGCCTGAATGCGGTCGCCAACCTCTGGCTCATCTACCAAAGGGCAGAATATACGGAAGATTTGGTGGGGAGCATCAAGATATTGCGCTGCTTCAGACGGATAGACCGTTTCGGGCTTTCGTCCCTCTTCGCCAAGATTTATCCCTTGGTACGCCCATCGTGTGAAAAAAACTTGTTGGGCAAACATCCTAGTTTGTTTATCTTTGATTTTTATAGACTATCTTATTTATGCGTTTGTTCAAAAAATTAATATACATAGCCGTTTCCTTCATGACGCTGGGGGCGCAGGCGCAGATCAGCCACGGTGGGATGCCTCTGCCGGAGAAACTGGATGCGGGACCATGCCTGAGACGCGGTTCGCAGACCGTGCGTATGCCTGCGTTTGACGTGGAGGAACTACGGAGGGAAGATTCCCTGTCGGGGAACAACGTCGGAGGTATTCGTTTCGCCTACGCCTTCGACGTGGACTATACGCCTGAGAATTCAGGGGTTCGTTACCACCTGAAGGATGGCCGGGACGTATGGCGGCTCCATATCGTCTCCGAAGGGGCTTATTCCCTGAACCTCATCTTCGACGAATACCAGTTGGACGACTCCTCCCAACTCTTCATCTATACGCCGGACCGCAACACCATACTGGGGTCCTTCACTGCGGAGAATAACTCGGAATGCGGAATATTGCCTACCACCCCCGTGCCTGGGGACGAGGTCATCGTGGAACTGATAACACCTAGGAATAGCACTAGCCGGTTGCGGATTGGCAATGTCAACCATGATTACCGTGGACTGAAATTTATCCCTTCCACAGGCTCCTCCAAAGCATGTCAGGTGGACGCCTCCTGTCTGGGCATCCATGAGCAACAAGCCAGAAGCACGGTGGCATTCATTGTGGCGGGCACTGGATACTGTTCCGGTAACATGGTGAACAATTCGGCGAACGAAGATGCGGCATTTATGATTACCGCTGCTCATTGCCTATATGAGGAGATGGGTGTGGTGGATAGATCTTTGGCGCAAAGATCCATCTTCTACTTCAACTACGAACGACCACATTGTCATGAGGAGTTGAGTGGCTCATTGGCGATGAGTGTCTCTGGTGCAGATGTGATCTTCTGCGACGCCCCTTCCGATGTCTTGCTAATGCGGCTGAGGAAGATGCCTCCGATTGACTATCGGGTTTATTACGCCGGATGGAACGCCATACGAGACTTGGGCCCTGGCGTATACTCTTTCCACCACCCTAATTGTGACGTGAAGAAGATCTCCATAGAAGAGGACACTCCATATCTGGGGACCTTCAAGGTGGACGATATCTTCGACTCCAATATGCATTGGATTGTCGACCGTTGGGAAACTGGAATCATGGAGGGTGGCTCGTCTGGTGCCGGTTTGTTTGGCTCAGACGACCTCCTTGTGGGAGTCTTGTCTGGCGGAGACACGAAAGAGTCGTGCGAGCAACCTGGCTACGATGCGTTCGGGGCATTTAGCGAGGTGTGGGAGAGAGGCCTCAACATGTGTCTGGATTCTAAAAGAAACGGTAGCCGCGTGTGTGATGGCCGTGAGGCCCACATAATTCCTTGTTCGCGCATCACCAACTGGAACGAAGGCGAGGTGATTCATGAAGTGTCTGACCATGAACAATTCGCCGCAGGCCATAACAACAAGGGCATTGTTGAATATGCGGAAAGGTTTCATCTGGATGGGAAGTCGTCCGTTCTCTATGGTGTGTATGTCGCTCCATGGAGGGGCATCTATTCCGAAGGGGATACCGTTCTGCTGAGGGTTTACCGGGGCGATTCGGTGCCGGAAGAGGTAATGAGCCAGGAGGTCGTTTCCTTCACCAACACTTCCATAGCCAAAAGATCCACTGTTTTTAATGAAACGGTTGTGGAAGAATGGACGAACCGGGACTGCTACTATCGGCTCAAACATCCTTTGAAGGTGGACTCCTCCTTCTTCGTGGGACTGAAGCTGGTCGCTTCTCCTAAGAACAAATTCGCATTATGCCACACGGAGGAGAAACTCACCGGTGAGAACACCGCGTACTTCAAGGATAACTCGGGCTGGCACTCCTTTGAGAAGGCGCACCCTTACTACAAGCAACCGACCTCTCTCTACATCGAACCGGTGGTGCAGGTGGGAGGTGTCGATATCATTGCGGTGACAGACCACTCGGCGGGTGTCCCTGCGTCCACCGTCTCCCCTAATCCAGTGGAGGATGTGGTCTATGTCCGCTTCCCTTCCTCCCGTACGGTTCTCTATTACGAACTGATCGACATGGAGGGCCGGATGGTGCGCAAAGTTGCTGTGGATAGTTCGTCGGAGGAGCTCTCCTTCCGCATGGATGTGCCGTCAGGCATGTACTTCCTACGGTTGGTTTTCGAATCCTCTACGGAAACATTACGTGTGGTAAAGAGATAATACATGACGAACGATAGGAAAGCAATATTGAGGAAGTCCATCAAGGCAAGCGTGAAGGCTCTGTCCGATGCGGAGAAGGCGATGCGCGCCTCCCAAGTTTGGGCGAGTGTGGAGAAGGAACCCCGCTTCGTCTCGGCGAAGTACGTGCTGCTCTTCTGGTCGTTGCCGGACGAGGTGGATACCCATGCCTTCGTGGAGAAATGGCACACTGAAAAGCATATTCTACTGCCCGTTGTCATAGGCGACACGCTGGAGATCAGGTCCTACAAAGGCATGGAGAGCATGCGGAAGGGAGCATTCGACATCCTGGAACCTATCGGCGAACCCTTCCTTGACTATCCGCTCATCGACCTGGCGATCGTGCCGGGGGTAGGATTCGACGCTTCCGGCAACCGTTTGGGGCGCGGGAAAGGATATTACGACCGACTGTTGCCTCAACTGCAAGCCTATAAGATCGGGGTGTGTTTCCCTGAACAATATCTCTCCGCTGTGCCGACCGAACCGTGGGACAGCAAAATGGATAAAGTGATTTTTGGTACGATTATGGATAATGAACAAGTGATAAAACTGGGCAGGCTGGAACAGATCCTGCCGGAGGAGCTGGGTAATCGCTCCTTGGATTCCGTCTTTGTGCTGACGGACGAGAACACGCACCGTCTCTGTTTGGGTAAACTCTCCGGCTTGGGGATCCCCGCCTCGAATGTGATCTGTATCAAGGCGGGTGACGACAACAAGGATGTCGAGGCGCTGGCCTCCGTATGGAGCCACCTCAGCCAACATGGTGCTACCCGTAAGTCTTTGATGATCAATCTAGGCGGGGGCATGGTCACCGACCTGGGCGGATTCGCCGCTTCCACCTTCAAGCGGGGCATGGACTACATCAACGTGCCGACCACCCTGCTGGGAACCATCGACGCGGCTGTGGGCGGCAAGACGGGCATCAACTTCGGCGGACTGAAGAACGAGGTGGGGGTGATCAATCCTTCCCGATCGGTCCTGATCGACGTGGATTTCCTGCGCACGTTGGACAAGGAGAACTTCCTCTCAGGCTTCGCCGAGATGATCAAGCACGGACTGATCTCCTCCCGTGAGGTCTGGAACCATATCCTCCAGTTCGACCTGGATCAAATCGACTACAATGCCCTCCCTTCCCTGGTGGAGGAGTCCATCCAAGTGAAGCGTGACATCGTACGGGTGGACCCGACGGAGAAGGGCATCCGCAAGGCACTGAACTTCGGTCATACGGTGGGTCACGCCTTCGAGAGCTACGCTATCCAGCAGAACGAGACGAAGCTGCATGGCTATGCAGTCGCTTGGGGTATGCTTGCGGAACTCTACCTCTCGTACAAACTGGTGGGCTTCCCGAAGGAGGACTTCCTGCAGGCGGTTTCGTTGATAAAGGAACACTACGGGTCGCTCTACATCACCTGCAAAGAGTATGATCTATTATACGAACTGATGACCCACGACAAGAAGAATGAGGGAGACGGACGCATCCTCTTCACGTTGCTGGGCGGTATCGGCGACATCCGAATCAACACCAATGTGGAGAAGAAGGATATCTTCGAGGCATTGGATTTCTATAGGGATACATTAGGCATATGAGATACAAGATAACCGCACCTAAGCAGGACCTCTTCGCGGAGGTCATCCTGCCCGCTTCAAAGAGCATCAGCAACCGTGCCCTGATCATGGGGGCGGTGGGTCGCTCGCACCAGTCCATCCGCAACTTGGCGAAGTGCGACGACACGGACGTGCTGGTACGTGCGCTAACCGCCGGCGGCAACCACTTCGACGTGGGGGCGGCGGGCACCTCCATGCGTTTCATGACTGCCTACCTGGCTTCCAGGCCGGGCGATTGGCACATCACGGGGAGCGAGCGGATGAAGCATCGTCCCATCGCGGTCCTGGTGGATGCGCTGAATGCGCTGGGGGCTGAAATAACCTACGAGGAGCAGGAGGGGTTCCCTCCGTTGCATATCCATGGAACAGAACTGAAAGGCGGACACATCGCCTTGGACGGAGGGGTGAGCAGCCAATTCATCTCCGCCATCCTGATGGTGGCCCCCTCCATGAAGGAGGGCCTCACGCTGGAGCTCAAGGGCAATATCGTCTCCGTCCCTTACATCCGCATGACGCTAGGCATGATGGCGGAGATGGGCATCCAATCGGAGTGGAAGGATAATACCATACGGGTGGCCCCGCAACCCTACAAGATCGGGGACTATGAGGTGGAGGCCGATTGGTCCGCCTCTTCCTACTGGTACGAGATGGCCGCCCTTTCCCAACAGAGCGACATCCACCTCCCTTACCTGCGGGAGGTGAGCTTCCAAGGAGATTCGGCGGTGAGAAAGATCTTCGAGCCATTGGGCATATCGACCCGATTCGAGCGGGGAGGTATCACCCTTTCACGAAGTGGCAAGCCGGTGGAGCGCTTCCGTTACGACTTTGTGGGGCAGCCGGACCTGGCGCAGACATTGGTGGTGACCTGCTGCGCTCTGGAGATCCCTTTCGAGTTCTCAGGCGTCCAGTCGCTGAAGATCAAGGAGACGGACCGCATCGCCGCGCTGAAGAACGAGTGCGCGAAGTTCGGTTATCTGTTGGCAGAGCCCCAAGAAGGTATGCTCGCATGGAATGGAGAGCGTTGCGCGGCGCAGGAGGAACCTGTCGTGGCGACCTACGAAGACCACCGCATGGCGATGGCTTTCGCACCGATGGCGATGGTGCATGGCTCCGTGCTGATAGACCAACCCATGGTGGTCACGAAGTCCTACCCCGAGTTCTGGGAGCACCTCAAGCAAGTTGGTTTCGGGGTGAAGGAAGTGTAGACATCAACAAACGCACAACATAACAAATCGATTTAATAACTTAATTGAGAGAAAAATGAAGAAGTACGTATGTGAAGTATGTGGCTGGGAATATGACCCAGAAGTAGGTTGCCCTGAGGCAGGTATCAAACCAGGCACACCATGGGAAGAGGTACCGGAAGATTTCGAGTGCCCATTGTGCTCCGTTGGCAAAGACCAATTCACGGAGGCAGAGTAAGCTAATAATCGGAAGATTGAAGGGAAAGAGAGGGGAGCCGCTATGATAGCGACTCCCCTCCTTCGTTTATTTACAGACTATTGATTAAGCCTTATTTACTTGCAAGTCTACTTTTCAAAGAAGCGTTCTCCTCCTTCAATGAGTTGATCTCCTTCTCCTGCTTGTCCATTTCAGTGGCGGATGGAACGCCAGGCAAGTGATTGTATTGACGGTGATAATTTTCTCTGAATAGTTGGTGTCTATATTTGCTTAGGCGTTTAGTTTTATTGATTACGCGCAAAATAAGGGCAACAAATAGACCCGGAACGGGATGCCATATTCGATTATATGACATATATTATTTAATTTAGTCGGTAAAAATGGGTATTTTGGCACAGTTTTTGTATTAATATGCATGAGAGGGTTGGATTAAATGTTAAATAATTCGACATTAATCATCTCTAAAGGAATAGACTTTTCATAATCCTTAAAAGGGAACAATATTATAAAAAATTCTATGATTGTTTTGTTATACCGCATCGCTGGCTCTCCTTGCCATGATGCGGTTTTTGCGTTTTATATCAGATAGGGTATGTGTGCGAATGGAACGTCAAACTTTTTTATTCCTCAGTGCCATTGGCGAATCGTCTCCACTTCTCGATAAGTTGTTTGAAGTCGTCCGGCCATTCCGAATCGAAATACATCTCCTCGCCCGTGCGCGGGTGAACGAACCCCAAGGTTTTGGCATGCAGAGCTTGTCGAGGGCAGATTTCCAGGCAATTCTTCACGAACTGTTTGTATTTTGCGGTGGTGTTTCCTCTCAGGATCTCCATTCCCCCATACCGTTCGTCGGCGAACAGAGTGTGTCCGATGTGCTTCATATGGACGCGTATCTGGTGGGTTCTGCCCGTCTCCAGCCTACACTCCACGAGCGTTACGTAACCGAACCGTTCCAACACCCGGTAGTGGGTGACCGCATGTTTGGCGTTGGGGTTTTCCCCCTCCGGGAAGACCGTGAAGAGCATCCTGTCCTTCGGGTCGCGGCCCAAGTCGCCCGTGATGGTTCCCTCGTCCTCGGTGAAGTTGCCCCAAACAAGCGCATTGTACAGACGTTTGGTCGTCTTATTGAAGAATTGTTTGCCCAAATGGGTTTTGGCATCTTCGTTTTTGGCGATGATGAGCAGGCCGGACGTGTCCTTGTCGATACGGTGTACCAGTCCTAGGCGAGGGTCATCGACGCTGAAGTCCGGCGAGTCTTTCAGGTGCCACGCCAATGCGTTGAGGAGTGTGCCTTGGAAGTTGCCGAAGCCAGGGTGCACGACCATGCCCGGCTGTTTGTTGACGAGGATGACATCCTGGTCTTCGTATACGATGTTCAGTGGAATATCCTGCGGGATGATTTCGAACTCCGACGGCGGGTAGGAGAGCATGATGGATATCACATCCAGGGGCTTCACCCTATAATTGGACTTCACTGGCTTTCCGTTGACCAATATGCACTTGGCGTCCGCCGCGTCCTGGATACGGTTGCGGGAGACGTTTGACATGCAGTTGACGAGGTATTTGTCGATTCTGACGAGAGAATGGCCCTTCTCGACCGTGAAGCGGAAATGTTCATGGAACTGTCCGTCATTGCCGAGGACAGCGCCGTCCTCCCTCTCTTCCGCATCTAAGTCATCAGAGATGATGCTGTCGTCGATCATTTGAAGATATTATCAGTGTCCGCACTTGTGTCATCCGGCTCTTCCGGGTTGTAGTATATCTCTTCAGGAGACTCCAGTGTGGAAGGATCCTTGGAAAGGTATAGGTTTATGGAGCCACCCACGTTAATGGTGGAACCTGTGGCAGGTTGCTGTTTGTATACGAAGTAGAGCGCCTTGTCCGCATCGTCCTTCGGTTGTTCGTCATAAATGACCTTGCCGATGTTAAGGTAAGCGGAGTGAGCTTTAAGTATAGCCTGTTCCTCGTTCAGTTTCCTGAAGCTGACGACCTCAAGGGTTTCGTTAGACAAGCCACGTCCCACGTAAAGCGTCACGCTGGATCCTTCGGGAATGCGTGTGCCGGGTTGTAGTTCCAGTTTGTTCTGTTTCACGTATTGAACCAAGTCTTTGTACTCGTTCGGGATATAGATGATGCTGTCGACCTTCAGTCCGACGGAGTTGATCATGGCCTCCGCTTGCCTGAGAGAGAATTCGTGCACGTCTGGCAACGCCACTTTGCGGATGGCAGAAGAGTTGACGATCAAGTAGATCGTGCGGTCAGCTTTTATCTTTTCTCCCGGCTTCGGTGTTTGCTCGACAATAGCGCCAAGGGTCTTCCCCTTCATGAACACGGAATCGACCACTTCGAGTTTCAGGGATTGTTTCTGCAGGACTTGTGAGGCCTCAAGTGTCGTCATCCCGGAGAGGTCAGGGACAACAATCTCCTGGTCATGGTTGGTGTAGCTTTTCAGCCATGAGAACGTACACTTATAAAGAACGAATAGGATCAACAACGCAGCAAAAAAGCTGATTGTATACGGGTTGATAATTATTTTCTTAGCATTGATTTTCATAAGAACCGTATTATTTTTCACAAAAATACGATTTTTTTCTCTTATAGGTACGTCTGTGGCAAAATATCATATTCATAAGGGGAACAAATCTTTTTCCCGGCAGTGCAAATCCGAGGGCAGTAGAGGTCCCCTCCCGAAAAAAACTGAAGGTGTGCGATCGACTTTTCGTTTCCTCCGACGAAAAAGGGTTCCGATTTCAGTATCCGCCTACCAGAATCTTTTCTGTTGTTGGTTGTACTCGAAACCACCGGTTGCGAGGCGGTCGATTAACCATGCCTTCTCCACACCCAATGTGGCGCATAGCTCGTCCAAATCTTCGTATTCGTCGCGCAGCTTCATGTTCACGAAGCTAAGCAGCATGTTTATATCTTCTGGTAGCTGGTTCATATTGTCCGCGTCTATAAAACAATTGAGGCGCATACCATGATGCGCCCCATATCTTTCCTTTGTTTCAGAGAAATATTATCTCTTTACAGCGTACTCGTCAGAAACCGTAAGCTTCTTTCTGCCATGAGCCCTGCGAGATGCCAATACTCTACGTCCGTTTGCGGTCTCCATTCTTGAGCGGAAACCGTGCTTGTTCTTTCTCTTTCTAATAGAGGGTTGAAATGTTCTTTTCATTGCCGTGTATTATTATTATTTATATTATTCTTTTAAATTTTCACTCCCAAAATCGGATTGCAAAGATAGACCTTTTATCTGATATTTCAAATTGTTGATAACTTTTTCTTCCTGCTCTCATCGTTTTTTTTCGATGTACTTGTCTAATTTATTTATTATCACGTTGTTATCTATTCCATTCAAGCAGGCGTAATCATTTCTTGCGCAAGGCTTCTTGCCGTAAATGGAGCATGGGCGGCAAGGCAAGTCCAGCTGCACGGCGTCAGACGGGTCTTGTCCGTAGCCATAAAAGCCCGCGCAAGGGTGGGTCGCACCCCAAACAGAGACGACAGGCGTACCGACGAGCGAGGCGAGGTGCATATTAGACGAATCCATGGAGAGCAGGACATCGCAATGGTTCAGGACCTGAATCTCCTCGAGGAGCGAGAACTTGCCCGCCATGGAGAATGTGTTGTGGTATTTGGCCGTCCAAGCATTGAAGGTATCCGTTTCCGCTTTTCCGCCTCCGAACAGCAGAATCTGCGTGTCGTCCCGTTCCGCATAGTGGGCGACGATCTGCTCGGTCTTCTCCAACGGAAGGATTTTGCCCGTATGTTGGGCGAAGGGGGCTATGGCGAGGCGGTGTGCCTTGTCCGTTTGGATTTCTTTGGCGATACGTTCCGGAAGGGCATTCTCCTTGGATGTCAGTCCGCTGAAGTCCATGGCGAAAGGATATCCGGCCGCCTCAAACGTTTCGACGTATCTCCTTACCGATGTTTTTAGTTGCTTTTTTTCTTTGTTTTGGGAGGAGACGAGCCTTTTCTTCTCTTTCCTTCCCTTGTCTATGACATATATTTCTTTTCCTGACATCTTGATCATGGTCCTTAGTTCTTTGCTGCGGATCACGTCGTGGAGGTCGATCATTTTTTCGAAGGTGAAATCTTTCTTAAGGCGTTTGTAGAGCTTGACCATACCGAAGAGACCCTTATAGGTGTTTTTCGTATCCACAGGCAGGAAGGTCACGCGCTCCATTCCCTCGAACAGGGAAGAGAGTCTAGGCGAGGAGAGCATGATAACGCCCATCTTCGGGTATGCCTTCAAAAAAGAGGCGATAACAGGAACTGTCATCGCCACGTCTCCCATAGCGGAAAGCCTCATCACCAAAAGATTCTTTCTCGCTTCCATCTATCTTATTTCCTTCCGTAAAGGATAGGGTTCAAATTAGGGTCGTTGTACATCTTCATCTGTTTGTAGACCTTCATGTAGCGGTCGCCGTTCTCGATGTCTTTGATGAGTTGGTCGATGGCGGAGGACAAGTCCTTCCGTTGTTCCAGCAGCACATCCAGTTTCTTTTGGCACGATGAAATGTGGTCGGCGGAGACATCCTTCCTCTCTACCTCTTTGCGCATGTGGTAAATCTTCAGGGAAAGGATGGAAAGGCGGTCAATGGCCCAAGCCGGGCTCTCCGTGTTGATGACCGCGGTCGGTTTCACGGAGACGGACGAATATTTCTCCAAGAAGTAACTGTCGATTCGCTCGACCAAGTCCGTCCTGTCCTGGTTGGATTTGTCGATTCTGCGCTTGATGGACAATGCTTCCACCGGGTTGATTTCAGGGTTTCGGATGATATCTTCCAGGTGCCATTGCACTGTGTCGATCCAATTCTTGACGTACAACACGTTCTCTATCGTTTGTGCCGGATAGGGATTCTTCATGACGGCATCCACATCGTCTGTCTTATGGTAATCTGCAACCGCAGCGTCGAACAATTTGTTTGCTTCTTGACTGAAACTCATATGTACAAATTTTTCCGCAAAGATAGATAATTTTTAATAAAGAACGATGTGATTGGAAGAGTTTCCGATGGCGCTATCATAATTCAGTGTCATAACGCTTTATTAAAACAGAAAGGGAGTGCTCATCGGATGAACACCCCCTTATAATGTTGTCGAAACGGTTTTTATTGGTCCTCAGCAGGTTTTCCGGTCTCGATTGGCAAACCGGCATTCTTCCATGCGTCAATTCCTCCGACTAAGAGTGTCACTGTGCAGAATTTGCATGCCAACTGTCCTGGAACGGCCATACCATTCGTGCCGAAAGCGTCCTTGCCTCCATAGACGAACAAAGGTTTGTTCACATCAAACTTGGCCATCACTTTCTTCACGTAGGCACAATCTCCGTTGGTTCCGTCCAACTCTACGACGGAAACAGGGAAACTCTTCGCATTAGGGAGGTGCCCATTGATGTAATCTTCTTCAGAACGATAGTCTACAATTTGTGGAGTGCTTTGTGCCTCCAAATAGTTTTTGAATGGTTCTGCCTCTGCCTTCCTGTGGGAGCATAGCCCATCCGAGCCTGATTTTCCGCAGGAAGCGAAACCAAGCATACATATCCCAACTAATGCTAAAAACTTAATTTTCTTCATCTTTATAACCTCCTATTATATAATCTGTTAATTAACTGACCTATCGAGGCAAATATAATATAAATATTTTTACCCGACATCGTATTGTTTGCTTTTTTTCACGTCGCATGGCAAATCTTTTTGTCGCGATTCCTTCGCTTTACCCCCTCCATTTAGGTCTATATGGGGAGTTACTATGTGGGAAAATCGGGCTGCGACGGCTCCGTTTGAACGCTTTTTGATAATAGTCAATAAGAATATAGCGTTAATAATTCATAATGGATTATAAATTTTTTAAATTTGTAAAAAGGGCATAGGGAAGGGGATTAAGAGAAATCCTCGAACCGTAGTCGCGAATGAATAGTGTTGATGTGAGTAAGGGTTTAATTGCGAATCAGAGATTGTTTCTTGTTTGCATTTGCAAGGATGTAGTTTGCGGCATTATAGGCTCTGTTTGTTTGGATGTGTAACGATCAAAATATAACGCTTATGAGAATCCAACTACTATTTATTTATGCAGCTGTTTTCTTATTGTCATGGGCATGGTTGACGTTATTGATACCGTGACGTGCGTGGAAAAACTGCAAAGGAACAAAGTGTGTTTTATGGCATGATTAATGATCATGATGTGTATGGTGATTAATTAGCACAGAATGTGCGACTGTTTTCATAGGGGCGGGCAGTTCGCCCGTCCATTATGAAAACGGTAAAATGAATGGAAATCAAAATGGTACGATAATACTCAAACATATTTTTTATGAAACAGGAGAGACGTTTCCTCTCCGAAAAAACAGATAAAGCATATACTACAAAATACAATTAAGATCTTCTAAACTCAATTACAAGTACGATTGGGGTGTTTTGTGAAAAGCGCCCCTTTTCTTTTGCCTTCCAGTGAACTAAGCATGAAGAGTTAAGGGTTGAGAATTGCGGGGATATCACATTAATTTTGTAATTTCGCGACGTCGGCTGGATAGTCCGCCGGCTTGGTTAAAAAGAAGTGTAATAATATTTTCTATATGAAACTTTTCGATGTATATCCTCTCTTCGACGTGAATATCGTGAAGGGGAAAGGTTGTAAGGTATGGGACGACAAGGGTCAGGAGTACCTTGATTTGTACGGTGGTCACGCTGTCATCAGCATCGGGCATTGCCACCCTCACTACGTGGAGATGATGACGAAGCAGCTGAATGCGCTTGGCTTCTATTCCAACTCCGTGATCAACAAACTGCAGGTTCAGTTGGCTGAACGCTTGGGCAAGGCCAGCGGTTACGAGGACTACCAGTTCTTCATGATCAACTCCGGCGCGGAGGCGAACGAAAACGCCCTCAAGCTCTCCTCCTTCTACAACGGACGTACCC
>Ga0310695_10009451_pt1 | contig 14638 bp, 14 predicted proteins | sample RumenRJG_04DNA_FD_203882 | JGI IMG/M metagenome (GOLD analysis project Ga0310695, IMG submission 203882) | Bovine rumen microbial communities from Lethbridge, Alberta, Canada - RJG_04 (v2) (version 2) | ecosystem: Host-associated > Mammals > Digestive system > Stomach > Rumen | place: Canada... | reverse complement strand
GGTGTTTCAGTTGATGAGACGGATTTACCAGGAAATTGGGATGTTAATAATCCAATACCACCGTTTACATATTTCTATGAGATATACGATGAAAATGGTGGCGCTGCTGATAGCAATACAAGAAAAGAAAATAGTAGAACAAGACCGCCGAAAAAAAGACTTACTTATCCTAATTTTTCTATTTCGGAAACCATTTTTATTAACAGAATGATAATGGCTGCTGTTGCTTTCGGGCAAGAGGAGAAGAGGATTAATGAGCTTATCGCAAAATTAAATCAAAGTGGAGAAACCGAGGATAATGGTGGTTCAAATGAAGTAGTACAGAATTATGGTAATACGATAACAAGACCAAGTGAATATGTTGCAATAACGCCACATGATTTTGTAACAAATTCTGATGCACCATACGGGTATTTAAACTCAGAGCATATACAACGAAACTATTTTTATCAATATGTGTTTGTTACGTTTGCTAACAGAATGTTTTATTTTTGTACAAAATCACTAGGATTCAATGACTTATCAAACACACAAATAGATACAAAATTGTTTTCAAAAATAGAGGCTGATAATTTTAGAAAATCTCATCCAAAGTTAACACCAGAGATTAAAGAACTTTTGGAAAAGGGAGAGAGTGAATATTTTAATTTCATCACAACAAGGAATAATAACGGGTGAGTTGATAAAGATTTTGGCGGACCAATATTACAAAAGAAGGGGGATGGGTATGAATATACAATGTATGAATCACCAGAAAGTGGAACAACCAAATATTTTCCAATTGCAATTACAGACCCAACGAATATTGGTATAAATGTTTACAATAAAAATAGTTTTGCGCGTATTGATAATTTGACGAGCGATGATGATTATTGGAATCTTGTTAGTGCAGATAGTGTGTTGTTGCCTTATGGACAAAAAGCAGGGTTGCCGCAGTATAATGCTTTGATTGGGAACACAAATCTGAAAGATTCATCATCATACAACTACAAACAGCCATCATTAGTATATGATATAATCACAGGCAAGCAATACTTTGTCTACGGACATAGGTTTTTATATGACCAGAACGAACAGGATGAAACAACAAGACTTTTTGCTAAGTCATATTTGTTTGTTATGGGGCTTGATTGTAATGTTACATTGTCTCAATTTAAGCAAGAAGGTTTTCATCCATATATAGTGCCGTTTGAAATGCTTTTACTTATTGGTGCTGCAAAATATCGTATGGACTATATGGATGGGCATGATGGAAAGGATTTAATCATATATGACAATAAAACTTACAAGGGTGCAAAAAAAGATGAGTTATATATGCGTCACCCAATTAGCAAAAAAGCTGACACAGAAACGTTAAACAAATATAAACCAAATACCGTCACAAAACCAGGGTTTGTTTTATTAAAGAAGGAAGGTAATAATAATGGTGATGAATATTTCTCTATTAACGATTGTGTTGGTGAAATGTATGGAATTAATAGCAAGTTTGCAGAAACAGCAAAGGAGTTTTTCGTAAATTGGACAAACAAGTCGTTCAATAATATAAATGGTTACTTGGAAATTTATAAGGTTGGGGAAGATTCAAAGATATATCCGTACAATGGTGATGAGTTTGTTAAGTTCGTTAACGATAATAGTAAAACAACATGAAAGGGCTTGTTTAGAACAGTAAAGAAAGCATCAACACCGAATTCTAATGATAGTGTTTATGTAAAAACAGGATACACAATCGACCAAGATAACATGGCATTCAGTGGTTTGGAAATCAGTATTGATGGAAATACAGAGTTAGAAAATTTACTAAAACAAACGTTTGGGTATTATGGTGCTGTTAATTTAGGATTTAGAGATAGATTGCGTGACACGGTGGATGAAGGTACTGTGAAATCAATTTATAAGGATTTTATTGGTTATCTGAAAGATTTGTATAATGGACAGACAGTCAGCGAAAGCGAATATCAATCACTAACCGATGTGAGTTATTATGCTAATAAAGACCTAAAGTTATCAATTTATTGTACCTTAAGAAGTTTATATGATAGGTGGTTTGCAAATGGAAAGCCTGAAAAGTGGAAACTTGATGTTGACGGTAGCGATTTCAACTCATTTAAATTTATTGACTCAATGTTTGAGGATGCATCAAACTTGAAAACCAATATTGAGAACGTCAACAATCTGATTAGCTCTTATGCAGCAATATCAGCAAACTTGGAGAAATCGCCAGATAGAAACTTTTTAGGGGGTGAGAGTAAGAGTATTTGGCGCATGTTGCACAAGATACTGGTGGTATTTTAATGGCAATACCAGTTAATACGCCAACAGGTAATGAAGATTCTAGACATCTTTTTGCTAAAAACATTGAGACAACGTTTACGCCTTATACTTACAATAACTCACCACTTTCAATAAGTACAACGTATTTGTTCTTGTATCCTCAAAAACCATCAGAACATTTAGCGTATGATAATTTGAAGGACGATGATTACCAATACGTAAATGATGGTTTTGATTTAGCAAACACAATGGGGGAATTAGTTGAACTTCCACTTGTGTTCGCAGATAAATCTGATGCGTCTTTTGATGTGCCTGTGTTTGGTGTTAGTTATGGCCGTCAAAACCAAAGTATTTTTAGGGATATTTCGGTTAACATGGACGTGCCACAAGTTACAGAGGCATCAATTTCCGCGACAATGAATATTGCTTCAAGAGCTACAATTGGGCCAAGAGAGCAAGTATTGTATGGTCAGGATTTGTATAAAGTTTTCTCCAATTATTCATACACTTGTAATGTTGAAATGCTTGGAGACATGCAGATTATGCCGCTAATGTATTTCCAACTTAATAACATTCCATTGTTTAAAGGTGTTTATCAAATCGTAAAAGTAGAGCATAATTTTACACCAGGAAATGCAACAACATCATTTGTAGGGGTTAGGGTTAACGCTAATCAGATGGCAAAAGCAGACAATACATTGTCAAATATTGATAGTTCTTGGTATAGAGATAATGCGTATCTAATAGATAAATTGCCATTAAGTGGAAATCATTTGGAGTTACAAACTGCCTGAAGGACCTTTGGCTATATGTCTGATGAGGCATCAAAGGCGAAGATAAGGGAGATGTACAATGAGATTAAGAGTGGCATGTATGATACGAATATCGTAAGGCAAGAAATAACAGTTAATGGTTCAGACGCAGACCTTTCACTTGCGAAGGGTAGGGAAAATTGACAAAGTTATAGTGGTAACATTGAGACCGTAAGAGCGACAATACAGCCTATATTGAATGCTTGGTGGGAGTATTGTTTACAGCATAATATCAGTAACCCAAGTGTTCGTATAACATCTGGGTATAGAACTAAGCCAATTAATAGCAACAGCAATAGCGCTCACATGGTTGGTTCAGCCGTTGACTGGCAACCACAAGATACTGGCCAGATACGAGAATTGTTTCCAAGATTCATTGTTGCATATTGTGGTGCGAAGAACGTTGCGTTTGACCAAATAATAGATGAAGCGTATAGTGTTGAGAGGTTGTTAAAGGCTGGCTCACATTGAGTACATTTCGGTGTCAAATCCCAAGGCGGAGCACAGAGGAAGCAAGTATTCAATGGTTTGGCAGCATATAACGGTGAAGGATATACGTCATATAGAGGAGTAGCAGAATATCTATCAAATAACCAACAGGATTTTGAGAAGATTTTTAAGTAATAGTTATGTTTTTTGTCAAAAAACGCCTATCTTTGACAAAAAGATAGAACATGCGTTTTTTAGGAAACATATTGACAGACAATAAAGCATATTTCAACGGAAATGTGTTATATAATGTTGTCAAATCCGAATCAGAGTTAATATCTGGCATTCCGACATTGATTGTTGGATGGGATAGAGTGAAAAAACTTTATCCTAATGCGTCTATTTTGGAGTGGCAGATAGATAACATGACATATTGGACTTATGGTAGGAGGGTAAAAAGGGAAAAGTTTGAAGAGGATGTGGATATGTTTAGAAAAATCATATTTGATAGAGTGTCAAAGTTCGTAAAATATGAATTTTTTAGTGTTTTAACAGCAACAACCGAAGAAAAGAGGAAGTTTTACGGGTATTTGAAAAGTGATGCGCAAAAATATATGTTATTGAAGAACAATATGGTGTATATTTATAGTGCTGACACAAATAAAACCATAGGAATCAACCTTTCAGACGTAGATTATGAGGGTGGAGACAGAACAAGACTATTGAAAGCCCTTTTCAACAACAAAAATATAACAGTTGTGAAAGAACAAGACTACATTTCATCAGAAACAAGGGAACTTATAAACAATAAAAGGTATATAATTCCCTATTTATCAAGCAAAACAGCGTAAATCGCTGTTTTTTTCTTAAATAAAACTATTTATATAAAAATTAAACGTATGCCTAAGTATATTATAAAGCACGTTGTGAAAAAAACGTTTGTCAATCAGCAGAGGCCAGTAGAGAAAGAGCCTGTTGTGGTAGACAAACCCAAAGATATTGTTAATAATACTGAAAAGAAGAAAAAAATGAAACAGAGTAGTATTACAAACATTGAAAGCCTTGTAAACCAAATGGGTCCAGAACAGACCACAAAGAGAATTAAGAAAGACAAGGGGCTTATTGAGAGAATGGAATCTGAAAAGATTATGATTACAGAAGATAATAGACAACTTCTTAATGACTAATTAATATATTTTTGAAGTTATGGATGAAAAGTTTTTAAAAAAGCATAATTTAGTGGAGTCACAGAACAGATTTCATAGAATGGCAACATACGGCTATATTTGAGAAGCCGATGACCCAACACAGCAACCTCCGATGGGTGGAGGAATGCCAGACCAAGACCCTATGGGTGGTGGAATGCCAGGTGAAGACCCGATGGGTGGAGGAATGTCTGGTGGAGACCCTATGGGTGGCGGTATGCCAGGTGCTCAACAAGGTGGTAATGCACCTATGGGCGGTGATGATGCACAAATGGGTGGTATGAATCAGGACGGTGAAGACCAGTCACAAGGTGTAGAAAATTTCAATCCGCAAGTACCAGATGAAAATATGCAGCAAGCACCAGTAGAGGAAGAATCAGACGAGGAAGTGATTGATGTTGATGATTTAACCAAATCGCAAGAAGCATCCGAAGAAAAAATCAGTAGTGTTGAAAGCAAGATTGAGAAACTTTTATCCTTAATTGATAAAGTAGAAGCGGATATTGATAGAAACAACAGTGATATGGAACAGCTCAGACAAGAGTTTGAGAAAAGAAATCCTACACAAGTTGAAAAAATGACTCTTAGAGCAAAACAAGGGTATCCGTTTACACAGTCACCAGATGATTATTGGAACGAAAAGGAAAAAGAAGGAAATTATAGTTCAGAGGATGATAAAAATGGTGAAGGTGACCAGAGATATGTTATTACAAGGGATGATGTAAACAACATTACCGATTGGGATTCCATTTACAAAGCAATTGACAAGGGTGATTTCCACCAGTCATTGAGAGATATTTTAAACTTTTAGTTTATTCCTGCAAACAAGGGGAAATTTACCTAAGTTTCCCCTGTTTTTTTTTTTTGTTTTTCTTATATTTTTTAACTATTTTTGAACAAATAAAACTTAAATAATTTTTCATAAAAAATTTACAAAATGGAACAAAAATTGCCAAACATTTCATCAGAATCTCTTGACAGTGAGTATAATCAAGATACCTACACAAACGAAGATTCAAGAACTGGATTTGATGAAAAGAACTACCTAAATGTTCGTTTAGGAAAAAATGAAAAGGAGAAAGAATTACGAATCAGACTCCTTCCTATGGATTTACAATCTGGAAATCCATTTGTGCATATCTGCACACACAGTATTCAAGTACCATCAGAAATGGTGGAAACTGGTAAGAAGCCTTACAAATCTTACATGTGCCTTGACGGAAGGAAAAACCCGTTAATTGACCATGAGACTTATGGAAATAAGTGTCCTATCTGTGAAAAGAACCATGAGGAATTTGAAAAGTTCCAAAATGAAACTGACCCTATTAAGAAGGAAGCTTATAAGAAATCTTCTTTGTCGTTCAAACACAAAGATAGTGTCATTATTCGTTGTATTGAAAGAGGAAAGGAAGAAGAAGGTGTTAAATTCTGGAAGTTTAACCTTAAGTTTGACAATACAGACCCGTACCACCAAATCCTTGACTTAAGAAAGCAAAGAGAAAATGAAAGCCTTGAAGCAACAGGTGTCAAGAAGAATATTCTTGATATTTATACTGGTCGTGATTTAATCATTAAGATTACAAAGGGTAATACAGAGAACCAAACTGCTGTTAAAGTAACGGATTATGGTTTTGACATGCCACTTTCACAGGATGAAAACCAAATGAGACAATGGATTTTCGATACCAAGAAATGGCAGGATGTATTCACAACAAAACCGTATGATTATTTGAAACTCGTTCTTGATGGTAAGATTCCTTGGTATGATAGAGAGAAAAAATGCTGGGTAGAAAAGCAAGATAATACCAACGAGAAAAAAGCGAAAAACGAGGAAGCGAACAAGCAAATAAAACAGGCTGAAGAGAAGTATGCTGGTACATCAGTACAAGCACAACCAGTGCCACAAGTATCTGCACCAGTTGTTACCGCATCACAAGCCGAAGGAGACGATGAAGATTTGCCATTCTAAGAATTATGATTAAACACGGTAAACTAATTTTCCGCTATGGCACTATGAATAGCGGAAAAAGTCTTCAACTGCTTGCAATGGCACATAACCTTGATGAACGTGGTATTAAATATATTTTACTTAAAAGTAAAATAGATACCAGAGACGGAGAGAATGTGATACATTCGAGGGCACTTGGGGATAAACAATGCTTTGGAGTCGATAAAAATACAAATATCTATGAATTCATACAGAACAGCGATGGCTTTTTTGCATGTAAATGGGTATTGGTGGATGAAGCACAATTTTTAACACCGAAACAAGTGGACGATTTAGCAGCACTGTGTGACATTGATGATATTAATGTTTTGTGCTACGGTTTAAGAACCGATTTTAAGACCAAATTGTTCCCTGGTTCAAAACGTTTGTTTGAAATTGCAGATGCGTTTGAGGAAATTAAATCTTCTTGCTCATGTGGTTGTAAAACAATTGTGAACGCCAGAAAAGATAAGAATGGAAACATTGTTACTGACGGTAAACAAATTGAAGTTGGTGGAGAGGATAAGTATGTTGCGCTTTGTAGGAAGTGTTATAACGTCTTAACAAATAAAGAGTTATATACTTAAGAATATGGAAAGTATATCTGATTCGTTGTTAAAAAACATACGTCCTTATCTCACGACTGATGAAGATGAAGCCACTATTATGAAAAGGTGGTCAAGTCTTGGTTTTTTGGACTATGTTGAAGAGAGTAAGAGAAGCACTTTGGCGAAAAATCTTAATGATTTAGCAAAATATCTTTTAAAAAATGCGGATGATTTGCCAGATAATATTGCTGTTGTTTCTTTCCCAATTTTAATCCTTGCATCTAAAAACGGTTTGAAGAATGAATTTAGCCCAGAAAGTTTCGTGAAGTACATTATTGCAAACTTTGTATCAATATCAGATGGATTGGCAGAAAGGGTTTCTGAGTTTGGTGTTGATATTGAGGCTGAAATATGTGCTGCAATAGCGAAAAGATTATCGGTAGAATAATTAAAAAAAATTTTATAATTATGGCACAACCATTAAAGAAAAAAGAAACAAAAAAATTTAACATTAACGATTTCAAGTCTTCAATGGGTATCGCAGTTGAAAGTGCGAAAGACATTAAGAAGAGTAATGCTGATAAGCCACTTGATTGGATTGTTATGCCAGAGGCATTTCAAGAGGCTTTGAAATTGCCTGGTATTCCTTGTGGATATCTTTCAGCTGTTAGAGGTTGGTCTGATACAGGTAAATCGACAATTAAGAATTGTCTTATCGCCTCAGCAATGAGGATGGGTATCTTACCAATTATTTTTGAAACAGAGGGTAATTTTGATTTCACTTACGCTCGTGATTGCGGTATGGACATAGAACCAGTTTATGGCGATGTTGAAGAAGTGGATGAAGAGACTGGTGAGGCAAAACTTGTCAACAAAATAATTGATTGGAAAGGAAATTATATTCTGTTCACAAACAATACAATCTGTGAGTTTTGTGGTGACAACGACTATTCTACTGGAACGAAAAAAGCCAAGAAGAGGTCAACAGCTGTGATTGAAGATATTGCCTATATTATCAACACATTCCTTGATAAGCAAGACGCTGGTGAACTGCCAATGCCATTATTGTTTGTTTGGGATTCTGTTGGTAGTATTCAAGGCTGGAAATCTTATCAATCAAAGGTTGGGAATCCAATGTTTGACGCTGCATCATTGTCGGCGGCTTTTGGCCCAATTATAAATAATCGTATCCCTTCTTCACGACAAGTAGGAGCGCCTTATACAAACTCGTTCTTCGTGGTTAATAAGATTTGGAATGATTCTATGAACTCAGCAATGGGACTTCCTTCAATTGAATTGAAGGGTGGAAAGTCATTTTTCTATGCAATTCGCCTTCTAATCCATGTTGGTGGTGCAGCAAAGGCAGCAACTAAGAAATTAAAGGCAACATTAAAAGGTGAGGAATACCAATATGGTATTGTAAGCAAAATCAGTGTCGCAAAAAATCAGTTACCGTCACCTTACAATATTACTTATAACGGAACAATTTGTTGTGTTCATAACGGATTGGTATCAGAAGATAAACTTGATGAATACAAAAAGAAGTGCATTCCAGAAATCATTAATAGGATGAGGAATATTGTAGGAGAGAGTAAAATTGGTGAAGTAAAAACAACAGACATACAATTCACTGAGGATGATGAGTTTGGCTCGGATGAATCTTAAATGTTAAGAATCCAGACATTGAAAAGTGCCTGGATTTTTTCATTTTATCCTTGCTTTTGTGAGAATAAAAGCATAACTTTGTGCAGATTTTAATAAAACATTTAAAACGTATGATTAAAAAAACTATTAAAAGATTTGTGATGGCATTAGCGTTGATGTTGGTGTCCATCGTTTCTTACGCTCAGATTACAACTTCTAGCGTATCTGGTAAAGTAACGGACGAAGTAGAACCGCTGGTTGGTGTTGCAGTCATTGCACAGCACCTTCCTTCAGGAACGCAATATTATTCTTCTACTAATACGGAAGGCCGTTATTCGATTCTCGCTATGCGTCCTGGTGGACCATACAAAATTACATTTGAACTGGTAGGCTTCAAGAAAACGGAAGTTACCGAGGTTTATCTTAGTCTCGACAATCTCGAATTAAACCAGAAAATGGTAATTGATACCCAAAATCTGGAAGAGGTTGTTATTGTTGCAAAAGCCGCGAATAAATCATTGAAGACTGGTACTGGCACGTCTATTTCACGAGAGACATTTGAGACAATGCCAACTTCAACTTCACGTAGTTTGAACGATGTTTTGAAACTTACTCCACAGGCATCTACAACCACAAGTGGCCTTGCTGTTGGTGGTGGTAACTATCGTGGTTCATATGTAACCGTTGACGGTGCTGCTTTCAACAATGCTTTTGGTATTGGACAAAATCTACCTGCTGGTGGTTCACCTATTTCTCTTGATGCTATTGAACAAATTAGTGTTAACATTACTCCTTATGATGTTCGTCATTCTGGTTTCCAAGGTGGTGCTATTAACGCAGTAACCAAGTCTGGTACTAATGATTGGCATGCATCAGCATATAATTATTACACAAGTGATAAGGTACGTGGTAAGAAAGTGGAAGGAACTGCAATTCCTGTTTCTGAATCACTGAATAATACTGTTGGTGTTAGTCTTGGTGGTCCAATCGTAAAGAACAAATTGTTCTTCTTTGTTAATGGTGAATATACTTTTGACAAGGTTCCTGGCTCTTCAAGATTGGCTCGTACCGATGTATCACAGCCTTTTGGGGAGGATGAAATTTATAACAGACCTTTGGCAAGTGAACTTGACAATATCAAGGCGTTCTTGGCAGACAAATATGGTTACGACCCTGGTCGTTATCAAGGATATTCACTTTCCACACCAGATTATAAGGTAATGGCAAGACTTGACTGGAACATCAACAAGAATAATACCTTGAATGTTCGTTTTAGTCACACCCATACTTCTGGCTCAAATCAGCCATCTTCCTCAATGTCACCTATTGGTGGTACAAATTCGTCATTTATTGGCCCTAATGGTGAAAACATTTACTACAATAGATATTCTGCTGGCCGTCAGTCAACATATGCGATGTATTTTGAGTCCTCTCGTTATTTCCAAGAGCAGAACTTTACTTCGGTGGCTGGTGAGTTGAATTCACGATTCGCAAATCAAAAAGGTAATAACCTTCTTCGTTTAACTTGGTCACACCAGAATGAACCTAGAAGTTATGTTGGTGATTTCTTCCCTACTGTTGATATTTTGAGCAACAAGGAGGTTACTGGCACTGATACATACGCAAATTTCACCACTTTCGGTGTTGACCCGTTTACTTACGGTAACATTAGAGACGTTCAGATTGTAAACGCAACTGATGAAATCAGTTATATTGCAGGTATCCATAATTTGGTAGCTGGTGCACAGTTTGAATGGAACCGTTCTGTTAACGGATTTATGCAGGGCGGTGCTGGTTGGTTTATCTATGATTCTTGGGATTCATTTGTTGCTGATGCAAATAACAAGTCAGTTGCGCCTGTGGCATTTATGATTACACATGCAAATCTTGATGACCCCACACAGCAGACATTCCCCGCATTTGACTACACACAGTATTCAGTTTATGCACAAGATGAAATCAATTTCAGCAACTATTTCAAAGTAACGGCTGGTGTGCGTCTTGAACTTCCTTTCATCACCATTCCAACCGACAATGAGAATAAAGATTTCACTAATGTAGCAAACGCAAATCCTACCAGTTCATTTGCAGGACTTTCAACTGCTGATGTTCCAAAGGCTCGTGTAAGTGTATCTCCTAGGGTTGGTTTCAACTGGGATGTTCTTAAAGACCGTTCTCTTGTCATTCGTGGTGGTACTGGTATCTTTAATGGTAGAATTCCTAACGTATGGCTTGTTTCAGCCATTGGTAATTCAAATGTTCTCCAGTATCAATATATTGCAAATGCAAAGACTGGAAACCCCGTTGTTCATTTCAACAATGACCGTGCCGAGGTTATCAATAGCATTTATTCAAGTGGTAAATTCGTAAAGCAAGATTTGGCTGCTCCTACGGCAACTACTATCATTGCAAAAGACCTTAAGATGCCGTCATCATGGAAATCTTCTCTTGGTATTGATGCCAAACTTCCAGGTGATGTAAAACTCACTCTTGAAGGTGTGTATAGTTATAATCTTGACGAAGTTTATGCTACTAGTCTTGGATATGCAAAGACATCTACCGTACAACTCCCTGGCGAACCAAAGCCTCGTAATGTTTGGACTTCCGAAGGTATCAAGAATATGGCTGGTTCAACCATGAACGGTTATTATATCCATAATGTAAGTGATATTCATGGAAAATACTACTCATTGACCGCACAGTTAGCAAAAGAGTTTGATTTCGGTCTTTCAATGATGGCAGCATATACTTATAGTGATGCATATTCCGTATCTGACGGTAATGGTGACCAGATTTCAGAGTTCGCTAACACATATCAGATTAACGGTTGCAACGAACCAGTCCTTGGACATGCAAATTATGTATCACCTCACAGAGTTATCGGTAACATTGGTTATACCATCAATGATGGTAAGAATCTTGCTACCAAGTTAGGTATCTTCTATGAAGGTTATAACGTTGGTTTCTATAGTTCTTACTCATATTCAAGAATGTCTTATCTGATGAACAATGTGAGTGGCGCTGGTACGGCTTCACAGTTGATTTACATCCCTACTAATGGTGAACTTGAAGCCATGCCGTTTGTTTCTGAACAGAACAAGGCTGATTACGCCAATTTCTTGACTACCGATGCCTACACTTCAAAGCATATTGGTGAATATTCAGAAAGGAATGCTGTCAAAGCCCCTTGGTTGAATAGAATCAACGCAAGAGTCGCACAAGACATCTCCTTCAATATTGCTGGTAAGAAACAGACCATTGAAATCGGTGCTGACTTCAATAATGTTGCAAATATGATTAACAGCGCATGGGGTTGTTATAAATCACTCAGCAGCAACACTATTTTAAGTTACAAGAACGGTGTCTATACCTTTACAGAACCAGTTTGGAAGACCAATTCAAGTCTCAATTCAACATGGTCCATTCTTCTTGGTGTAAGATACAGATTCTAAAGTAGATGTAAAACACTAATCCTGAAAACCTGTGACGAAAGTTGCAGGTTTTCTTGTTTTTTAGAAATAAAAAGCATATTATTGAAAAAATATTTGAAGATAATGGCACAACCTATTAAAAGCAAAATACAAGAAGCACATCCAGAAGTTAATATACACCCATTTTTAACGTTATTGATTGATGGAACCAATTTACTACGTATTTCTATGGCAGATACCAAAAGGAATACCAGTGGTTATCATATTGGAGGCATTTTTCAATTTTTATTGCAAGTGAAGATGCTGTTAAAGAAGTATGATTTTGACTATGTGTATGTTTTTTTCGATGATGAATATTCTGGTGAGTTAAGATATAGGGTTTATAGTGAATATAAGGCGAATAGAGACAAGAAATATGGTGAGCATGTAGGAATATCGGATTACATGAAAAAGTACAACGATACGCTTAAAAACATGCAAAAATACATATTCGAGAAGAAAGCCCCGAAGATGGAAGAAGGTGAACCAATAAAACCCAAGGAAAAGAGTGATTATGAAAAATTTATAGAAGAAAATTTTGCGAGAGAAAGAGATACGTTGTGCAAATATTTCAATGAATTATTTATAAGATGGATGATTGATGAGGAAACGGAGGGTGATGACCTCATTGCATACTATGTAAAGAATAACGCATCGTTATTGTATCTTCGGACCAAGATTTAACGCAATTAATCTCTGAAACTGTCTGTATTTATGACCCAAGACAGAAAAAAATTATTTCACATAAGAACTTTAAGGAGTTAAAAGGGTTTCCAGTACAGAACGTTGTACTTAAGAAGATACTTTTGGGTGATGTATCTGACAATATAGGTAATATTTCACAGTTAAGTGAGGCTAGATTAATGGAATTGATGCCAGAAATAGCAGAAAGGCCAGTTACTGTACAGGAAGTAAGGAATAGGGCACAGCAAAAGTGTGATGAAAGGATTGCTGAAAAGAAAAAACCATTAAAATGGCAAGAGAATATTGTGAATGGGGTATCAAACAAACATTATGATGGTGATTTTTATGAGATAAATAAAATTCTAGTAGATTTATCCGAGCCTCTTGTAACAGAGGCCGCAAAAGAAGAAATAGATAATATGCGCTACAACGTTCAAGACCCAGAAGATAGAACGTTTGAAAACTTATATAGTTTTATACTGGAAGATGACATAACAGATTTACGGTCAGATAAAGTTTTTGTTAGTTTCTTTGAACCTTTTAAAAAACTTGTCAATAAGGAAAAAGAACGATACAAGAAAGAAATCCTGTAATCTTTGTTTTGTTTTTTTCAGGAAAAAAAGGTATTTTTGAAAATGAAATTTATAGTTTAACTTAACAATTTTAAAAAATGGAAGAAAGTACGAAAAAATCGTTTTTAGAGAATCAAAAAGATTACTATGAAAGATTCGAATTTAAGTTTACGGTAGGTAATAACATTATTTGCCAGAGATATTTCAAAATCAACAATTTCAATCCGCTTGCTTATGCGTCCACTGAGTTACCAATTACAATTGAGCAGTGTGGAAAGATGATTGATAGGGATTTGAAGGATAAGACAGCCATTTATTTGTCGCTGGCCGCTCCGCAAATTTTCCAAGATGAAAAAGAAATGGAATCTTTCTATGAGAAAGATGAAAATAAACAAAGAATGACCCTTGGGGAAGGTATTGTTTTAAAACACCCCAACACACACGATTATGCGTGGAATGGAAAACAGCCAAGACTGTTGAGCGAAAAGTTTGACACCAAAGGCGAGTTTGTCAATGAGTTGTCACAAGAGGATTGGGTAGACTATAAATTCGCTTTTTGTGATAACGGTAGGGAAGTTTGTTCTTATACTTGGACTGGCTGCTATCCTAAGTCAGTCAGAAACACAATCGACATTTCAAATAAGAGGGCAAAAATCAACGCAGAAGATATCAACGGCATTAAGTTTGATACTTATCTTCTCTATAAGATGTCAGAAGATAAACAAGACATTGTTTATAAAATCATCAAAGAAATCTGCAACGTTTGTGGTAATAGTGATGATTGGTACACCACTAAAATAACGTTTAAAAACAGTGATGGAACGACTGTTGTTTATGATAATGAAAAGTCGTTGCCAGAGTTTGTTAAGCAAGAGATTAGGGACCTTAAGAAGAGAAGAAGGGTATGAACAAAGCAATAGACAAGTCTAATCTTGGTTATCTTGGTGCTGATTATCAGTATAGATTGGTAAAATGTTTTATTGAGGAACCGAGATATTTTCAAGAGACTAACT
>Ga0310695_10009450_pt1 | contig 14638 bp, 15 predicted proteins | sample RumenRJG_04DNA_FD_203882 | JGI IMG/M metagenome (GOLD analysis project Ga0310695, IMG submission 203882) | Bovine rumen microbial communities from Lethbridge, Alberta, Canada - RJG_04 (v2) (version 2) | ecosystem: Host-associated > Mammals > Digestive system > Stomach > Rumen | place: Canada... | reverse complement strand
CCAAGTTGTGTGAGTTCCTGCATCTGAAAGGAAATAGCTTCCCTTAAATGCATTTACAATCTTATTGATTGCATAAGGAGGCCTTAATGGAATGTAATTATCCTCAACATCATCAATTCCATCAACAATCAACTCTTCGTAATGAGAGTAAATTTCATTAATCCAATCATTATACAATATAAATTCATTGTTCTTATAATCTTTAGATTCAATTTCCTTTAACAATAAATCCAAAAAGTCTGATGCATCCATGGAAATGTCAATATTTCCCTTAAGACAATCATCATCAATATTCACATGAATTATCTTATCCTTGACACCATCATAACCACATGATGCAATGGTTCTTTCAGATAATCTTGCACCAAGAACCAAAATGCAATCGGAATTCTCATATGCATAATTAGCAAGTGAAGTTCCCCTCAAGCCAACAATGCCAAGGTTCAATTTGTCGCTTTCAGTGATGACCCCCTTAGAGTGAAAAGTAGTTGCGATAGGCGACCATGTTTTACTTACAAAAATGCTTAATTTATCAATAGCTTTACCCCAAACTATCCCATTTCCTACAACGACTAATGGTTTTCGTGAAAGTTTGAATTTATCAATAGCTAAGTTGATATTGTTATCTACATCACTCGCATTATTTTTTGAAAAAGAGTTAAAATTCTTAGAAAAATCATCATCCAACACTAATTTTCCACCATAATAAATGAAGTGATCATCAAAGACATCTACCAATTCATGGAAATCATCAAAACTGGAAATTTTTTCATCAAATATTTCCAAATTGGAATCAATACCCTCAAAAATATCATAATCAAAAGAATCAATCATTTCTTTCAATTCAACACCATCCAAATCAATGCATTCAAGGAGAACATCTTTTGATAGGTTAATATGAACTGGCCCTTTAGGATATTTGTGAAGCATGACTAAAGCTTCAATTAAATTAAAAATAGCAGATTTTCCAGAAGAAGGATGAAAACTCTTGATGGTTATGTTTTCAAAAACACTGTTGATTGGCGAATTTTGAAAAATATCCTCATCCTTTTTGGAATAATCATTATCTCCAGTAATGACGAGAAGAGGTACAGAATCCTTAAATGCAGTTGCAACCCCCATGACCAAATTCATTGCACCAGGCCCTGCAGTGGAAATGCATAATCCATAATTGCCTGATGAACGGGCATAGGCATCCGCTGCATGAGCAGCCCCCTGTTCATGTCTTGTTAAAATATGTTCAATTGAAGAATCCTTCAACGCCTTGTAAAAAGGAAGTATCTGCTCTCCAGGATGTCCAAATATATGTTTAACACCATCTTCTTCAAGCAATTTGATTAATGCTTCTGCAGTATTCATATTATCACATTGAATGAAAAAAATTAAAGAAAATAAAAAATTAAAAAAGTAAAAAGCTTAATAATAATGAGATGAATTGTTAGAGGTATTGTTTGAATACATCTGTTGCAACTCATAATCGTCTACAATTATTCTTGCCTCTAAACTATCATAAACTCTATTTAAAATTGTCAAATCCTTTGAAGACATTAAAATAAAGTTATTTGACATTTTATCCTCAACAAATACAGTATAAGTTCCTAACTTATTGTTTTTATAATAAGTGAAATTGCCATTTTTTGCTTTTTCAGTACCTAAAACCTCTTGTTTGATGTTGTTGAATCTTAAAAGCCCTTGTGATCCTGTAACTGGAGACCCATTATTAAAGCTAGTAATGTTGAGGCCATAATCATAATCAGAATAGTAATGAATGTCTAGATTATCAGTATATTCAGATATTTGATTAGTCACTGGGACTTTAGCAGAGCATGAATTTGTTAAATTGATTTGATGATAAGTGACATCTCTGCCAGGCTCAAATATCATGTATGAACCTACACATAATAAACAAAATACAGCAATTATTAAAATAGCCATTTTTTTATCCATATAATACACCTTTATTTAAGATAATATTAATTATGTTTTTATCTTTATATATATTATTATAAAAAAATTATAAAAATTATAAAAATAGCCAGATTAATATAAAAAATGAAAGAATTAAAAAAAATAAAAATTGAAAATAAATACATCTAACTATTGGAAAAAGCATAATGAATTAGTCATCTAAATTGAAAACAGAATCTGCCCCTTTTCCTTCATAGTCATAATATCTATCTTCATCATCACTTGATTCCCTTTTAAGAGATTTGGATTTCTTTTTAGAGGATTTAGGCTTTTCAACATAATCATCCAAAAGGGATTCGTATCCTTCATCACCAAATACGCCGTCATCAAAGAAATCATCACTAAATTCTTCATACTCCTCTTCAGCAGGTTCTTCAACTTTAACTTTTTTAGAAGATTTAGATTTAGTTTTTGAATTAGTTTTTGAATTGGAATCATCATTAGCATTAGATTTGGATCCTGATTTAACTCTTGATTTAGGTTTAGATTTTGATTTTGCTTTAGGTTTTTCAGCATAGCCATCTAAATTGTCAAAAACATCCACATCTTTAGAGCTCTTAAATGTATGTCTTGATTTTTGAGACTTAACTTCTTCATCCCTAATAGGGGAAATGTAACCTCCCTCTCCGAAATCATCATCGAAGCCCACATCTTCAAACTCCTCATCTAAATCAGACACTCCCTTATCCCTATTGAACATGTTTATTTTATCAAATAATGATTTTGATTTCTTTTTGCCGTCATTTGAAGAAGAATCATCCGAACGAGAATGGAAATCCCCATAATCATAGTGATTATATTTGTCATCAAAGTCTTCATCATAAGGGGAATCAAATTCTTCAGAGGACAAATCCACATTCCTTAGAACATTTTTACCTGATTTGGACTTTGAACTTCCAAATCTGTTTAATCCTCTGGATTTTGATTTGCCTTCCTCAACAACATCATCCCTCTTCTCATCATCATTATTATCCCTTTTGAACCTATTCCTAAAAGACTTGTAAGGACTTACAAATGAACCGTTTTTATCGAATAATGGATTGTGATCTTCATCTGCATAATCATCTATGGTCTTTTCAACATATTCCTTTTCCTTGAAGTAGTTTACTCCACCTTTATTATCTGATAAATCAAGGGAATAATCTCCTTTATAAGGAATAACTGTTAAAGCCAAAGGAACAATTACGAATATTGAAGCAATTATTGATTGCACAAGCAAACTTTGCCTATCTCCAACAAGAATTAAATTGTAAACTCCTAAAATCCAAATGATGGTCAAGATTATTGGAATAATAAATTTAACTGTAATTATCCAAGATTTATCCACTTTAATATAGGAATTGCTGTTTAAGACTGAACGTATGTCTTCAATATCATAAACCCAACCTAAAACAATTATTTCAAGAATGACAGCCAGTATAATCGCAAATTGGGTTATGAATGAATCTGTAATTCTTAAAAGGTATTCTCCCATACCAGTTGCAAATATAAATGACAAGAATAATCCAACTAAAACAAGCTGTCTAATAGCCTTATCCCTTGTCCATCCAAATTTTTCACTTATTGCATTGGATAATGGTTCAATTAAAGCTAAAACAGTGCTTAAGCTTCCAACAAATATAAGCAAGAAAAATGCAGGAGCCACCATATAAACCCATGGATCCATTATATTGAATACATTTGGGAAAACAACAAATATCAATGAAAAGCTATCACTAACTAAACTAGTTATAGGAATATTCCTTCCTAATGCCATAAAACCCATAATTGCAAATAGTAGAACTGAAACCAACATTTCAAAGACAAGGCTTACCAAAACAATGATCCATGCATTGTCAATCAGTTTTGCATTGTCTCCCAAGTAAGATGAATATGTGCTTGCAATGGCATAGCCTAAACCATATGAGAATATCAGTTGGCCAAATGCAGCCAGCCATACATTAAAATCCAAAAGCACAGACCAATTTGGATTAAACAATGCCATTATTCCAGTACGTGATCCAGGCAATTGAAGAGAGAACAATAACATTCCGATTAACAATACAAAGGATAATATTAAAGATATTTTACTGATTGTCAAGATTCCCTTGTTGATTTCCTTACGGGAGAATAAATAAATCAAACCCCATATTGCTATCAAGCCAACTCCAATAGGAACTACAAGATAAGTTAGCCCATATGGATTAGAGGTGCTATGAAGCAATGTTGTTGTAAAGAAAACACTAGGATTATTGCCCCATCCTTTAAATAAACTAAGGACAATATAGATAAGGTCCCAAGACATTATGCAAGTGTAATAAATCAGCACTATAAAAATCAAGAACACAATGAACCAGGCTATGATTTCAAACTCTGACTTGATATTATAAAACACCTTAGGCAGGCTTGACTTGAACTTGAAACCCACTCCAAATTCCAATACTAAAATAGGAATAGCCATGATTACAATAGCTAGAATATATGGTATAAGAAATGTTCCTCCACCATTTTCATACATAAGATAAGAAAATTTCCAAATTCCAGACAGCCCAATAATGGCTCCTATCATAGCTATTAGGAAACCTGTTGAACTATCCCATCTATTTCCTATAATTTCATCACCCATCTTACATCACATCAATAAGAATAATCAATTTATTTTAATAAATATTTTAAAACATTCCTATATAACTTAAAATATCTCTTAAAATATCTCTTAAAATATCTTTTAAAATATCTTTTAAATTACATCTCATAAATAATTTAATTTTAGAATTTTATTATTATATAATATATTAAAGTTTTAATTATTTAAAAAATTTGCTTATTTTGAAAAAATTATGGAAGATATGGAAAATAAGAAAAATAATGAAAATATGAAAAATAAAAAAATAAAAAAAATAATTAAAATAGTAAAAATAGTAAGAAAAAATAAAAAATAAAAAATAAAAAGATGATTATTAATTTTAATCATCTTGGATTGGTTTATAATAATCCTCATTCTTTGCAGGCAATAGAGTGAATACTATTGGAACAACCACAAGAACAATAGCTAAAGCAAGCATAATCATATGGCTTGTAGTATCTCCAGTTAAAATAGTGCTATAAACTCCTTGAGCCCATAATACAAAGATACAGATAGGTAAGATATACTTGATAATAATCTTCCAGAATGGATCCATTTGAATGGATGAATGGCTGTTTAAGACTTCAACAAGCTCATCGAAATTGTATATCCAACCGAATATTATGCATTCAAGGAATACTCCAAATAGCAATGCAAAGTTGTTTAGGAATGCATCAAAGATTCCTAAGAGATAACTTCCTGCAGCAGTTGCAAATAAGCAGGATATGCAGAATCCAACAACACATACCAAAGTTGCGGATTTTCTTCTTGAAAAGCCAAATTTTTCAGAAATTGCAAATGAAGCCACTTCAAGGAGAGCAATTAGAGAAGTTAAACCTGCGAATAAGATACATAAGAAGAATAATGGTCCAATAACAGATGCCCAAGGCCCCATTACATTAAATACCTTTGGGAAAACAACAAATGCCAAACCTGTTCCTTCAGTAACCAATTCGTTGAATGGAATTCCACTGGTTAAAGTCATGAATCCTAAGATTGAGAAGATTCCAATTGCATTGAACACTTCAAATCCAGAGTTGGAAAATGCTACAATCAAAGCATTGTCAGTTAATTTGGAATCCTCAGGAAGGTAGCTTGCATAGGTAAGTGCAATTGACATACCTAAACTAAGTGAAAATACGATTTGACCAAATGCCGCCAACCACACGTTCAAATTGGTTAAAGCAGACCAATCAGGAGTGAATATCTGAGTATAACCTATTGAAGCACCAGGTAAAGTCAAGGAAAATGCAACAATCACAATCACAATCAAAACTAAGACAGGTAATAATATTTTGCTTACTTTACCAATACCTTCATTCAAGTCTTTTTGGACAATTGCCCATGAACTTAACCAAACAAGAAAAACAGATATGAGAACCCATGGAACAATGGTAAAAATACCAGAAAGGGAATCAGAGGCATGTAAAACATTAACTGTAAAGAACAAATCAGGATTTGCACCCCATGCCTTGGTTAAACTCAAAGCAACATATATCAAATCCCAAGCAACTACACAAACATAATAAGTTGTGATTAAGAATACAACCAATATGATGAACCAAGCAATAGGTTCCAATCTAGGCTTGATGGTGAAAAATATCTTGGACAAGGATGTTTTGAATTTAAATCCTACTGCATATTCCACTAAAACAAATGAGATCCCTAAAATAAATAATGATACTATATAAGGAATCATGAATGATCCCCCACCATTGGAATAAAGAACATTTGGGAAACGCCAAATATTACCTAAACCAACAGCAGAACCAATCATTGCCAAAACAAAGGCAATGTTACTATCCCACACAGACTTTTCAGACGCCATAAAAATCACATATAAATAATAAAAATATAATAACAGTACAAAATTATAATAACAATATAAAATTATAATAAAAGTTTAATAAGAATATATTACTTGAAACTAGTAAATAAAACTTGTTAAAATAATTAAGTATTTTGATAAAAAATAGGGTTAATTAGAATTATAAAAAATAATGTATTGAAAAAATAAAAATAAAAAATAAAAAGAACTTAAATGGATTAAACCATTTAAGTAAAAATCATATTTAAGCTGCTTCATCAAAAGGTACTTTTTCACCAAGTACTCTTAATCCGAGGTACATTACTACAATAGCCACAGGGATTGAAATGTACCATTGGATACCGAATCCTGCAGGGATGTAACCGAATATGATAGCAATAGCTGCAACAAATATTGCATAGTATATCTGAGTACTTACGTGGTCAATGTGGTTACAGCTTGTACCCATAGAGGATAAAATTGTGGTATCTGAAATTGGTGAACAGTGGTCACCGAAAATAGCACCAGTCAATACACCACTAGTACATACGATTACAAAGCCCATTTCAGGGTTAACTGCCCAAGCAAGAGGAATGGTTAATGGCATTAAAATACTCATAGTACCATATGAAGTACCTGTTGCAAAGGAAATCAAAGCACCTAAAACGAAGATTAATGTTGGTAAGATAAATATAGGTATTGCACCTGCCAATACACCTACTAAGTAATCAGCAGTACCTAATTCACCAATAACTCCACCTAAGGACCAAGCAAGGAGTAAAATTACACCAGTGATAACGATAGTTTTCATACCGCCAACCCACTCAGCGATAGCTTCTTCGATGGTCATGATTTTTTGGAGCACAGCCATGAGGATAGCTACAATAGAAGCAAGCAATGCTGCCTGGAACAAAGCAACAGATGCATCAGAAGCTGCTAATGCTTCAAATATACCGTTGAATGATAATGGAGAGGTTTTCATTAAGGTAATTAAAGCTTGATCTTCTCCACCTAAGATAGTGGTATATCCGCTCCAATAGAATGCAATAAGTGCACCGACAATCAATACACCAATAGGAATGATTGCATTCCAAACAGATAATTTGATACCATCAACCGGTTTAACGTCATCAAAACTGGTTGCTTCAAGAGATTCGACTGGTTCATCTTCTTTTCTAGCACGTGCTCTTTTCTCTGCTTCTTTCATTGGTCCGAATTCATAGTAGGTAATTGCAGAGATAACAATGAAGATTAAGATTAAAATGTTATAGAATCTAAATGGAATAGTTTGTAAAAATATACCGAATCCACTTACATTCATTCCAATGGATTGGAAACCTTGAGTAATTAAACTGAGTTCTAAACCAATCCAGGTAGAAATAATAGCAATACCTGCAACAGGAGCTGCAGTTGCGTCTACTACAAATGCTAATTTTTCTCTGGATACATGAAGTTTGTCCATAACAGGTCTCATAATAGGACCTACAATTAAAGAGTTAGCGTAATCGTCAAAGAATACACATAAACCTAAAAGTTCAGTGAATAATTGAGCTTTTCTAGGAGTGTCAGCACGTTTAGCAAATTCATCTGCTAAAGCTTTTGCACCACCCATTTTTGTTACTAATTGGATGATACCACCAATAAGTAAACATTGAAGGATAATACCTGCATTCCATGGATCAGCCATACAAGATATAATTTGAGTACCCATTGCTAAAAATGCATTGATAGCAGAACTGATAATGTTTAAATCGTTAACAGAAACCATAAATTCTCCAACGAAAACCCCAATAAACAAAGATAAAATAGTCTCTTTGGTTATGAATGCTAAAGCAATAGCCACAAGAGGCGGTAAGAGAGTTAAAATACCGAAACGAACTGCATTATCGTCTCCAGCTGGTGCATTGGTAATTAGCAAGGATAAAACGAAAAGAGCTATTACAGAAATAGCTACAATCAATCCAATTTTTAAATTTCTATTCATTTCCATAATCACACCATTTTTATAAAAAATTAAAAAAATACGAATTAAACGATAAGCAAACTTTATTTTAAAAATCCAAAATAAGGGATTTGGATTTATAAATAAAAATTAAAAACCGTTCAATATAATAAGTAAAAATAAAGCATTTAATATATTATGTAAATATTAAACAAAATTTTACTTAGTTAATATATAATATATTTATAAAATTAATATATAAATTTAACTTTAAAATTAAGTAAATTTGGCTTTAAAATTGATTAAATTTAGTAAAATAAGAGTAAAATAAGATTGGAATAAAAAAATAAAAATAAAAATGAAAAAATAGGAAATGATGGATAAAATTATGGATTTAAGAGAATATTTGCTCTAACATCCAGTCAGCATCATATTCCTTAATGTCATCATAGGATTGTCCCATACCTAAGAATAAAATTGGTTTTTTAATGATGTAACCAATTGAAAGTGCAGCACCACCTTTTGAATCGGCATCTGCCTTGGTAAGTATGACACCATCTATATCAATAGCTTCATTGAATTTTCTTGCCTGTTCTGTTGCATCATTACCGGTTAATGCATCACCTACAAACACGACCAAATCAGGTTTAGATACTCTACGGATCTTTTTCATTTCATCCATCAGATTAGTGTTTGTTTGCATTCTTCCAGCAGTATCAATCAATACAAGCTCTTTTCCTTTAGCCCTAGCATGTTGAACTGCATCAAATGCTACAGCTGCAGGGTCAGATCCCTTTTCATGCTTGATTAATTTAACACCTAAATTATCTGCATGGTATTGGACCTGTTCAATAGCTCCTGCCCTAAATGTATCTGATGCAGCAATAACTGGAGTGTAACCTTTTTTAATGTAATAATTAGAAAGCTTCCCGATAGTGGTGGTTTTTCCAGTACCGTTGATACCTACAAGCATTACAACAAGAGGTTCACCTTGAGCAACTTTCTCTTCAAGGAGTTCAGTCATTGATTTTCCTTCAATGTCAATGATTTTAGAAACTGCATTCTTAAGAGCTTTGTAAGTGTATTCCTCAATATCACTGCTTCTTTTTATCTTTTGACCAACCAAGTCATTTTTAACTGATTCGACAACAACACTTGAAACATCCATTGCCACATCCGCTTCCAAAAGACCTAATTCAAGTTCAAATAGGATATCTTCAACATCATCTTCAGATATTGACTTTTCCTTAATGAATGATAAGAATCCGCCTGATTTTTCCTTTTTATCTTCATCTTCAGACTCATCAGATTCTTCTTTCTTCTTACGTCTGAAGAATGAACGTTTAGATTTTTTAGATTCCTCTTCTTTTTCTTCTTCCACTTCATCTTCTGGAATCTCTTCTTCAGAACCTTCAACTGATTCAAGCTGAGAATCTTCTTCAGACTCTTCTGCTGCTTCTTCGATTTCAGGTTCATCTTCTTCCTCTTCTTCAAGACCTGCATCTGAATCTTCTTCAGCCTCTTCTTTTTTATCTCTTTTTAAGAAACCTAAGAATCCTGATTTTTCCTTTTTATCTGCATCTGAATCTTCTTCAGACTCTTCCTCTAAAGCAGCATCTAGCATTTCATCCAATTCTTCTTCTGAAATATCTTCGTCATCTGAAAATTCTTCAATCTCTTCAGATTCTTCAATTTCATCAAAAGTTTCTTCGATAGGCTCTTCGATTAATTCTACATTATTCTCTTCTTTAGCCTCATCTTCCACTTTATTCCTTAATTTACCACTTGCATCAGCAAATTTTTTCTTTAATGAATCAAACAAGTTTATCCCTGCCTAATAATAAGTATTATAATTTAAATTTTTATCTTTATTAAAATATTATTAAATATTTTAAATATTTTTATCAATAATTATTTTTATATTTAAAAATTAATAAACTTACTTATTTTAAATATGAAATATAAATTTTGTTATTAAAATTTAAAAAAACAGTACAAAAAATATGAAAAAATAAAATAAGAAAATCTGATAAAAAAAAATAAGAAATAGTTAAAAAAAGAAGAATAATAGATAAAAATCTATTATCTAACTCAATAAAAACAAAGTATTACTTACATCATTCCTTGAGCTTGAAGTTTTTGCATTAATTGTTCAGCTTGAGGAGAAAGCTGAGCTACAATATTAGTGATTTGTTGTAAATCTGCAAATAACTTGTCTAAAGTATTTTCAAGCTCTTGTTTTTGTTGAGCAGCAGTTTTTTTAGCTTCTTCAAAAGTTTTGGATACTGCTACACCAGAACCGAGGCTCATAATAACTTTATTTTCATTTTTAATCTCTGCATTAATGAAGGAGCCAGCACCTAGAGGTACTAAAGTCTCAACAGTGTCTTTACCACTTATATCATCTAATGTAGATTCTAAAATTTTAATTTCAGCAAGAGAAGTTTGAACTGCATCAATTTGAGTTTGGTATAACTCAGATTGGGATTTGTAAACTTCAAGTTGAGCTAAAATTTGTTGTAATTTTTGCTGGTCTTCCATTTTAACACCTTAAGATTATGATTGATCCTCTAGAGAATTGCTTTAACTATAGGATCTTCTACTTCATCCTCAGAAATTTCTTCAATAGAGTCAACTTTAATTTGACTTCTTTTTATTCTATGTTTACTTCCAAAAATGGAATAAAGTTTTTCATAAATGTCTTCTTCGTTGATAGCTTTGAATTCTTTAGTGAAAACTTGGGTTTCACTGCCCATTACAAAACTACCTTTAATTCTATAAATTTTTGTTAACATAAGAATCCCTTCCTAATAATACTATAATTAATCATCTGACATATAATTGAATATTGAATGAAAATAATCAATTAACACAACATATCCTTAAACTATGATGAAATTAAAAATCACCGAAATCCAAAAAGCCTAAAGCCTCTTCGATTCTAGCCATTTCAGGACCGGTGGTATGTTCTCCAACCATAACTCCATTAGAGTTAGCGATACCACATGCACCTACAAGAGGCATACCTTTGCATACAGTTCCAATATTTCCTTCAACCTTAAAGAACTCTTCAACATGTCCAAGTTCATCAGATAAGGTATCTCTATGTAAAAGAGCACCTTTATTGGTAACTATACTTGCTGAACCGACAATCTTGGAATCAGCAAATTGATATATTTCTACAGGAACCTTTAAGGTATCTTCAATGACTTTGATAGTTTCTTCCTTAATGTTTGGACCTGCCATAGCACCGTAATCGTTTACTGCAAGGATATTACCTACTGCAGTATATTTTCCAGGAAGTCTTGCAACGTTAAGCCCTGCATCCTCTAACAGTTCGATTTCCCTATCAGTTGTGTGTGGAGAAACAACAAAACCATTAGAATTTCCAGTAGCGAGAACTCCATTCAAATTGCATCCTGCAATGGAAGTTCTTATCAAATCTACTTCAAGCACCTCTTTCATCACAGGTTCCATTTCAGTAGGAAGATTAAAAGGAACAATAGCTACTTCATCATTAACGGATATGTAAACTCCTAAATTAGGATTTCCAGTTAAATTTATTCTTTTAAGCATATTTTATTCCTTAAATAAATTTTAATTTTTAATAGATTGAAAAGATGATTAAATATAGTCATAGCAAAATTAGTTTTCTGCTAAAGTTGCTTTAACAACACCTTCTTCATCTTTTACAGCGTTTACTTTTACTTTAGATGGAATTTTTTGAATTCCTCTTTCCCAAATAAATTCATTAATAGAAGCATCAAGTTTAACTTCTTCCGCTTTCATATGCTTCATTAAAAAGTTTTGAACTTCTCTAATAGCTCTAGGAGCTCTGATAGTTCTTTTTACATTTTTAACTTTTCTAAGTGGAATAACATAAGTTCTTTCTAATTCTTCTGCCATATTAAACACCCCTATATTTTAAGATCATTTCTTCTCCAATGTCTAGGTTTAGGTCTGTATCTTAATTTACGTTGAGTTTTAGAATAAGCCCAAATAGGGATTCTTCTGTTTTGTTTATTAGCTTTAGCCATTCTTAATTTTTTAGCTAATGGTTTATTTCTACTCATTTTTTCACCGCGAATATAATAAATTTGATATTTTGAAAAATAATTTAATTAATTTTAATTTCAATGATAACAACTAAATCCTATTGATCTGTTTCTTTAGCCCACTAACATTAGTTTGATAATGTTCTGGGAAAATATCTGAGGAATTTCCTCCTTTCTTATCAATCAATAATCGGATTTCAACCTCATAATCTGAACTTGTATCCTTATTGCTCTTTTCATGCTTCAATTCAAAAAGATTGTTTACAAGATATTTGATTGTCTTATAGCCGAAACTATCAAGATTCATATATTGAATATCTTTTCTATCTTCCAAGCTTCTGATTTGATTTCTGTTGAGCTTAGGAGTCTTGTCATCCCTTCTTGTTCCATCAGCAACAAGTTCGTAATGATTTGCAACTTCCTCAACAACAGCTTCATGGAGATATTTTATTCCATCATTAGGAAAACCATCTTCCATAATCATATCAACAGCTTTTTCCAAAATTGAAATGTCCAAATTTAAAACCTTATGCTTTAAACCAATGGACTCTGCAGATTTTTGAGCCGGATGAAATGAATCATAAACGCCGAAGTTAGCAGTAACGAGTTCAACATCAAAACCTAATTGGTCAAGGATAATTCCCATCAATGAACTGTCTTTGCCACCGCTATAAAGAACACAAGCTTTCATTTTACCAAATCACTAGTCAATTACCTTCTTGTAATGTGGATTTCTCTTTTTTGACCCATGAGATTTTTAAGTAAAACTTTAAGTTGTTCATCAGTTACTTTTCCTCTAAGAGAACCTGCTTGAGCTGATTGGAGCAATTGAATCTCAATATTTTGAACAAGTTCCGGTTTAGTTAATCTGAGATTATCTAATCTACCGCGAGCTTCTGGAGTCAAAATCTGTTTCATAGCTTGCTTTAACTGAGCTTGCATTTCTGCTTGTTGTTGAGCAGCTTGCTGCTCTAGCAATTGTTGCTGTGCCATTTGCTGTGGATCAGCATTCATAGCTGCTTGTTGTTGTTGTAATTCAGCCATACGTCTTTTGCGTATTTCATCAAGTTCACTCATAATAAAAACCCCATTAATTTAAATATTTTTCATTGAATCAACCATTAAATAATCATCAAAAATATTCCATGATTAATTCTAATTAATTCTACCTAATATTTTGAAAGTTCTGGAATATCTTTAATTAATTCAGCAGAAGTATTATCTAAGAAAGATCTACCTTCTGGAGTAATAATTCTTCCAGCATCGACTTTTTCTACGTAACCTGCATCTTCTAATTGATGTAAAGCTACTCTTACAATAGAGCCACTACCTTTTCTGAATTTTTCAGGGTTAACTCCTCTGTCTTTTTTACCACCGTAGAAGGTTCTTAAACTTCTTACTCCAACTGGTCCATCAATATAAACTCTTCTTAAGATAGAAGCGCATCTTACATACCACCAGTCGATGTTTTCTGGTTTTCTTTCTTTGTGAACACCAGTTTTAACAAGTTTTGTCCATTCAGGGGCAACAATTTTATCGTTATTATCTTTAAATTCATCTGCAACAGTATTAATTAATAACTCTGCAGGAACATCAAATACAGTTGTCATATAATTTTCTCCAATTAATATGTTTCTAATCCAATTTTCTTACTCACCTAAGACTGGTGTCTGTAACTCTAAGTGAATAATCTAATTAGATTGCTTTTTATAAATAACAGCAACATTTCCTCTAACGTCAATAAGTTGGGATTTAGTGCCTTCAACAATGTTGCTTATTAAATCATCTTTATTTCTTGCTACATTTTTAGCAAATCGTAATTTAATAATAGGATTGGATTTTAACTGACGTTTAATCTCTTCAATAACATTGTCATTAACACCAGCTTTTCCAATATTTATTGTCATAGCGGAACGAGCTTCATTCATAATCTCTTTTTTTGAAAGTGTAAGAGTCAATTTTAGCTCTCCTTTTTAACTTTTTTTCCCTGATGTAAGGAATTTTCATTATATGGCCACACTCGCCACAATAAATATTAATTTCATTATTAATTAGCCGGACAGCGCAGTTGTGACCGGGAACCAAAAACTTGTAACAATTTTTACAGTATCTTCGTCCCCAGACTTGAGGAATCTTTGCATTATACTTTTTGGAAATCTTTCGAGCAAGCTCAACATAACGATGAGATCTTTCAGGATGTTCTTTATATTCCTTTTCTGCACGATTAAAAAGAATATCCATCCTTTCTTGAGCTATCTCAA
>Ga0310695_10009448_pt1 | contig 14640 bp, 12 predicted proteins | sample RumenRJG_04DNA_FD_203882 | JGI IMG/M metagenome (GOLD analysis project Ga0310695, IMG submission 203882) | Bovine rumen microbial communities from Lethbridge, Alberta, Canada - RJG_04 (v2) (version 2) | ecosystem: Host-associated > Mammals > Digestive system > Stomach > Rumen | place: Canada... | reverse complement strand
ATCATGAACGGCATGGTTGAAGGCGCAGTCAAGGGCTGATCTTTATTACGAGGGCATAAGTTAATGGCCGGTTATGTCCTTGTCGGAGGCTCACGTTCCTAATGCTCTCCGCCAAGGACATAACCGGCCTTCCCTATGCCGTCGAACAGCGATCAGGCCATGGCAGCGCCTGTCGGAGGCACACAATACGAATGCTCTCCGCCAAGGACATAACCGGCCTTCCCTATGCCGTCGAACAGCGATCAGGCCATGGCAGCGCCTGTCGGAGGCACACTATTTTGAAAGGAACTGCTGTACAGTAATGAAGAATCTGTTTGGACAGGAAGGGCCGGTGATGCGTGCGATCACAGATCTGAGCACACTGGTATTCCTGAATATTTTGACAGCGATTTTCTGTATTCCCGTCGTCACTGCAGGCGCCTCTCTGGCAGCTATGCACTATGTGATCATCGAAATGATCGAGGAGAGGGGCGGCGGCCTTGTGCGGGAATTCTGGAAGCGCTTTAAAGAGAACCTGAGGAATGCGACACCGGTCTGGCTCATTTTGTTGGCGATCGCAGTTTTTCTGTTTGCGGACTACAGGATCATTTCCGGTGGGCAGGCCGGACTGCCGAGGGTGATGCTGATCCCGATCTATGCCGGAGCATTTGCAGCTGCGGCGATCTATGTATATGCGATCCCGCTGACGGCGAGATTTGTATATTCAACAGGAGCGACGTTTAAAAATGCAGCAATACTGGCAGCTGCTTATTTCCCGAGGACAGCTGCGATGGTCGTCATCACTGCGGCGGTCCCCTACCTGCTCCTTAATGTGACGAGGCTCCTCCCGCTGTTCTTTTTGCTGGGATTATCGCTTCCGGCGTATTTTTGCGCACTTCTGTATATGCCGATCTTTGAAAAGATGATCGGCAAGACAGAGGAAGATGAGGACAGGCCTTGGATATTGGAAGATGATGATTCGGAACAAGGTGATTCGGATGGAAAGGAAGGAAAGTGATATGCGTACAAGCGGAATTCTGTTTCCGGTCTTCAGTCTGCCCGGCAAGTACGGGATCGGCTGTTTTTCGGAGGAGGCATATAGATTTGTGGACTTTCTCAAAGAGGCGGGACAGACGTACTGGCAGATCCTGCCCCTGGGTCCGACCGGATACGGGGATTCACCGTATCAGTCTTTCTCCACATTTGCAGGGAATCCTTACCTGATCAGTCTGGAGGAGCTGATCTCACAGGGACTCCTTTCCCGGGAGGAGTGCGAGGCCGTCGATTTTGGTGATGACGACAGCGCAGTGGACTATGGCAAGCTGTACATGGGAAGGTGGGACCTGCTCCGCAAAGCCTACACGAGAAGTGAGCACAAAAACACGGAGGAGTTCCTTGCATTCCAAAAGGAAAATGACTTCTGGCTCGGCGACTATGCGCTCTTTATGGCTGTCAAGGATGCACATGCAGGGGCCGGCGCGTCAGACTGGGAACCTGATATCCGGGATTATGAGCCGGAAGCGGTGAAGAAATGGGCGGCGGATCTTTGCGAGGAGACCGGTTTCTACGAGTATCTGCAGTTCGAATTTGCGAGACAGTGGAAGAGACTGAAGGACTATGCGGCCGGACAGGGCATTCAGATCATTGGCGATATCCCGATCTATGTCTCGGCGGACAGCGCCGATTTCTGGGCACACAGAGAGCTCTTCCAGCTGGATGACAGAGGACGCATCCGAATGATCGCCGGTGTTCCTCCGGACGGATTCTCGGCGACCGGACAGGTGTGGGGCAATCCGCTCTACAATTGGGAAAAACACAAAGAGACCGGTTATGACTGGTGGATCCGGCGCATTAAGAAGTGCCGGGAGTTGTACAACGTGATCCGAATCGACCATTTCCGCGGATTTGATGAGTATTTTGCCATTCCGGCAGAGTCGGACACAGCGGCAGCGGGACACTGGGAGAAAGGCCCCGGCACAGATCTGTTTGACGCGATCGAGGCGGCTTTGGGCAAGACGCCCATTATCGCAGAGGACCTGGGATATGTGACGGAGACGGTACGGCAGCTGGTTCGGGACACGGGATTCCCCAACATGAAGGTGCTGGAGTTCGCCTTTGATTCAAGAGACTCGTCCGGCGCGATGGAGTATCTGCCTTACCGCTATCAGAGAAACTGCGTAGTTTACACGGGGACCCATGACAACGAGACGCTCCGCGGCTGGATCGACAGCATTCTGCCTGTTGAAAGGCAGCAGGTCTGTGAGTATCTGGATGTCAGAACCAAGGATCCGCAGGAGATCGTGGAAAAGATGGTCCTGGCAGCATTCTCTTCTGTGGCGGACTACTGCATCATTCCGCTCCAGGATTATCTGGGGCTGGACAACAGCGCACGGATCAATCAGCCGTCCACAAACGGCAAAAACTGGAAGTGGAGAGTGGAACCGAAGGACTTGTCTGCCGAATTGGCGGGAAGGATCCTGCGGCTGACCACGCTGTTCGGCAGGCTGCCGGAGTAAAGAGCGCATTAATACAGTTCACTAAGACCGCGCAGTCATACGAATGGCGCCCTACTAAATGGAGGTATATATGAAAAAGACCTGGTGGAAAGAAAGTGTGATATATCAGATTTATCCAAGAAGCTTTGCGGACAGCAACGGTGACGGGATCGGCGACCTGAACGGCATCACTTCCAAACTGGATTACCTGAAGGATCTGGGAATCGATGTTATATGGCTCTCTCCCGTATATAAATCTCCCAATGACGACAACGGATACGACATCAGTGACTACGAGGCGATCATGGACGAATTCGGCACCATGGAGGATTTTGACAGGATGCTGTCCGAGGCGCATGCGCGCGGGATCAAGATCGTGATGGATCTGGTCGTCAATCACACCTCCGACGAGCACAAGTGGTTTGTTGAGAGCCGCTCATCGAAGGATAACCCCAAGAGGGACTACTACTTCTGGCGGGAAGGCAGGGACGGCAAAGAGCCCAATAACTGGGGCTCCTGGTTCTCCGGATCGGCATGGAAGTACGACGAGACGACAGATATGTATTATCTGCATCTGTTCTCTCCCAAGCAGCCTGACCTCAACTGGGACAATCCTGCGGTGAGAAAAGAAGTGTTCGATATGATGACGCGCTGGTGCGAAAAGGGAATCGACGGCTTCCGCATGGATGTGATCAGCCTGATCTCCAAACCGGAGGGACTGCCCGATGCACCGCTCATGAATGAACTCTACGGTGACTGCGGCTGCACAGCGAACGGACCTCATGTCCATGAGTACCTGCAGGAGATGAACGAGAAGGTGCTCTCGAAATTCGACATCATGACCGTCGGCGAGACGGCATGCGTCACTCTTGAAGAGGCCAAAAAATACGCGAACAGCGAGGGGACCGAATTGAATATGGTCTTCCAGTTCGAGCACGTAGGACTGGATGGCGAGGCGGATTTCAAGTGGTCTACCAGAAAGATGCCCCTGATCCCGCTCAAGGAGAACCTGACCAAGTGGCAGAAAGGACTGGACGGTGTTGCCTGGAACAGCCTGTTTTTCTGCAATCACGATCAGCCCCGCGTGGTCAATCGTCTCGGAGATCCGTCCGATCAATACCGCGAGATCTCCGCGAAGTGCATTGCGACCTGTCTGCACATGATGCAGGGGACACCGTATGTCTATCAGGGCGAAGAGCTCGGGATGACCAACTACCCGTTCCGCTCGGTAAAGGACTTCAATGATCTGGAATCCATCAATGCGTTCTATGAACTGACCGGGAAAATGGGCTATACTCCGCAGGAGATCTTCCCGGGGATCGCCAATAAGAGCCGCGACAATGCGCGCACGCCCATGCAGTGGAACGATGAGCCCGGAGCCGGCTTTACGACCGGTAAACCCTGGCTGGCGATCAATCCCAATTACAAGAAGATCAATGCGGCGGAGCAGATTAACAGAGAAGATTCTGTCTTTAACTACTACAAGAAGCTCATTGCACTGCGTCATCAGTATGAGATCATTGTGTACGGTCATTATGAGCTCCTTGTGCCGGAGGATCCGGATCTTTACGTTTATACGAGGGAGTGGAAGGGAGAAAAGCTTCTGGTCGTCTGCAACCTGTCGGAAAACGAGAGGGAATATATGCCGGACGTGGAGTTCCGGGAGGGTGAAGTGCTGATCCAGAACAATGTGGGATGCGACATTCTCGACGGAAAACTGGAACCGTACGAGGCTTATGTGCTCTATGTCAAATAAGGTAGGTATTTATTAAAATTGAAGACTGCCGCTCGGAGAGAATGATATGCCGGAAAGGTTTTCTCCGAGCGGCAGTTTTTTGGGCGATATTTTTGATATAATGAGAGAGATTATCGGAACGCTTATGAAGGATACACCGCAGAACAAGGAGACTGGCTCACCGTGAAATGGTTTCAGCGCTTTTATCTCGATAAAGAAAAAGACATCATAGTGGACTTATACCGGGACGATACTGCTTCGTCCGGTGCGCCCGGTGATCCGTGTGTCATGCATTTTGTCCTGTCCACGCCCAATCACGGGACGGGCAATCTCATCAGGAACCTGGCAGCACTGTGCGCGCTGCCCCTCTCGGAGGGTGAACAGGGATTATTGGTCATCAGGGGAACCGTGCCGAGCTACATCGACGGCTATAACCGCCTCGTCTATATTTTCCGGCTGGGAGACACCAAAGTGGCCAATATCTTCCCGGACGGACGCGTGGAGATGAAAGCCCATATTCCGGCGATCTCCAAGACCCTGATGAGCCAGACCAAGGATTACCGCCTGGACGAAAAGAGGACGATCGTCAAGACTTATATCCGCAGTGAGCTCAAATTTCACACGGATCTGCACACGCATATGAACGCGAACCTGCACCCCGACCTTCTGATCGCCCTCGGGATCTGCCACCAGATCCGGTATCCGCTTTATTATATTAAGAAACTGGGGCTGAAGATATCGAAGGAGCAGGAAGACAAGCTGGCGGCGCGCAGAAGCATTTCCAAGGAGCAGTACAAAGACTGCGGGCTTACCGGTAAATATATGACCAGAAGGATCGACGACAACACGTTTCTGAATTTTGCCGACCTCATACTGAACGATCCGGAGGACGCCGAATTCAATATACCGAGGATCCGAAGATCTCTCGCGATCCTCAAAGACGGCCAGGCCGTGTTCACGAATCTGGAGAAAGTCTATCTGTACCGCTATGTCTTTGCCAAAGGACAGAGGGCGGAGGACCTCATGGAGCTTTCCCGGGAGAAGATCGGAAAGATCCCGGACCGGGACATTCGGGAGGCTGCGGTCCAGATCCTTCAGGACAGGGAGAACCCTTCCTATAAAGACAACACGCTCTTCCAGGACAAACTGCTGTGGATCGCCCGCAGCTATGCGCGCCAGGGGGTGCGCTATGCGGAGATCTCTGACACGACACTGGTCAAAAAAGAGGGCGCCCACGCGATGCTCGCGCAAGTACATGCGGTCATGCCTGCCATAACGAGGGAGACGGGCGTTGTCCTGCGCTTCCTTGCGGCGATCCGCCGCATACCCCTGACGATCATGAGGGACAGAGTGGAGACCGGCGATTACTTCAGAGAGAACCTGGAAACGCTGCAGAGCATCGTGAGAGACCCGTATGTGGCCGGAAGCGATATCATAGGCGAAGAGCTGAACGATATAAGGGATATCGCACCGGTGATCCACGAGATCGTAAGGATCGCGGCGGCGGATCCGGGATTTGTGGTCCGGATCCATGCGGGAGAGAACGACGGGCTGCAGGACAACATTGCAAACAGTCTGGAGTGCGTTCGCGAGGCTCTGCCGCCGGGACAGAGCATGCCGTTTGTCCGTATCGGGCACGGCCTGTATACGCCCGATCTGCGGCGCAGTAAGGGGCAGGCGCTGATCAGGCTCCTTAAGGAGAGCGGCGCGGTCCTGGAGTTCCAGATCACTTCTAATGTCCGGCTCAACAATCTCACCGGCATGCGCAGACACCCGCTAAGGCAGTATCTGGCTTACGGGATCGGCTGTGTGCAGGGGACGGACGGAGGCGCGCTGTACGGGAGCGACTCGATCGACGAACAGCTCTCTCTCGAGAAGATGCTGGGACTTCGCGACGAAGAGATGCTGAAGATGCGCATGTGCGAAGACCGGGTTTTGGAACGAAGTCTTGAGAACTTCAAGCGGAAATCGGCCGAATATGAAAACACCTCGGGGACGGAAGATGAGGAACTCGACCACAGTATATCCCTGATCGGCAAGCGCTCCCTGCCTGCGGCGCAGGTTCTCGCCGAGAAGATCATAGAGATGCCGGCGGACAAAGAGCCCATAGTGATCGTCGGCGGGAGTTTCAGCCGCGACACCCGCAAGATGCGGATGACGGAGGAAAACAAGAGACGGATCGACGAGCTTCTTGAGCGCGAGGACCCCGAAAAGACATTCTTTGTGGTCGGCCACACGCTGCGCGGCTACGAGCGGTATCTGGTGATGAAGAACAAGGGAAAGTTTCAGGTCTTTGCCATGGTGCCGGCGATGATCACCGAATCGGAGTACAGGAAACTGCGCTCGAGCAAAGCCGGGATCCGGGTCTCCATTGAACCGGTGCCGATGGGCACCTACAAGAGCTTTGCCTATGAGATCTTCAAGCGGCGCCCTTCCACGCTCATCGCATATGAGGGAAATATCGCGGGCGCCAATATGATCCAGGAGGCCAAGAACAGCAAATATCCGTGCAGGATCTATGTGAACAGCCGCTGCAAGCCGCTGCGTGTGAAGGCGGAGTCGCTGGAAGGCTACGTGACGCTGTTCTGAAAAACAGGAAACAACTGTAAGGTTCTCCGGAGAGGACCGTCCATTACAGTATAAGCGGTGCAGGTGCACCGGATATAAGGAAAATATCCATGGAAGATACCTTGATCATTGATCTGTACTGGGAGAGGAATGAACTTGCCATCCAAGAGACAGATCGCAAATACGGAAACTATTGTTATACAGTGGCGGACAATATCCTGAACAACCGCGAGGATTCGGAGGAGTGCGTCAGTGATACCTGGCTTCGCGCATGGAATGCCATGCCGCCTGCAAGGCCTAATGTACTGCGCGCTTTTTTGGCCAAAATAACGCGCAATCTGGCTTTTGACAAATACCGGGCCAAAGGCGCTGCCAAGCGCGGGAACGGCACGATGGAAGCGGTGCTGGACGAACTGGCAGAGTGTGCGGATCCTTCCGGGAAATGGAATGCGGAGGCATACTATGAGGCGAAGGAGTTGAAGGAAGCCATCGGGAGATTTGCCGAAGCGCTTCCGGAAAGGGAGTGCAGTCTGTTTGTAAGGAGATATTTTTATGCCGAGGCGATCTCTGATATTGCGAGAAGATATCAGATGACGGAGAACAATGTTGCGGTGAGCCTGAGCAGAATCAGAAAAAAGCTCCGCAGATATTTGGCAGAAGGGGGATTTATTGAATGAGAGCGGAGGATCTGTTTGAAGCGATGGAGGGGATCGACGAGGATCTGATCGCACGAAGTGAAATCAGAATGCGCAGGACGCCGAATAAGCAGAGCGGGAAAAGAAGCAGCACCAAAAGAAGCAGTACCAAAAGAAGCAGCACCAAAAGAAAGAAACGCAGAGACTTTTACCGCTACGCGGTGATCTCACTCTCAACGGCGGCCGTTGTATTGATCTTCCTCATGGCAAGGGATTTTCTGATGCCCAGGGTGAACCATCAAGTGAACAACTCAGAAATGGCGGAAGAGGCAGCCGGGGACAGTGTACAGGCGGAGGCATCCGAGGACGACGAGATGGACGCCATGATGGCAGAAGAAAGTGAGCAATACGACGAGTCTGACAGTGATATGAGCGATGCTGCTGAAGAGGAAGATACCAGAGCATACAGGGACAATGGCGCGGAAGGAAAGACGGCAGTGGATCTCCTGGGTGATATGAAGGGGGACTACGTGAGCTTGGAGTATATCTCCGCGGAAGATGAGCAGAACGGTGGGAACCGCAAAGTGCCGGACTATTCGGAGGAGGGAGAGGAAGCTCTCTCTGCGGCACTGGAAAACGGTAAACCGGAGCCGTCACTGCTCGCTTCAAAAGGTGATCCCACATACTATGTATATCTCATGGACAGCAGCGGCAGGGAAGACAAAGTGACGTTTTATCTGAACTGTTATGTCAGCATGGACAGTATTCCCGGGGTCGTCATGAAGATTTCGGAAACGGAATATCAAGCGGTGCTGGATCTGTTCGATTGAGATGATCTGTATCACCGGAAGGAGGATAGAAATGATGAGAAAGAAAGCGGTGCTGGCAGCTGTAATGGCACTGATGCTGTGCACAGCCGGCTGCGGAGGAGGATATAATTCCTCGGCAGCCCCCAGTGCAGACCAGGCGTATGAAGATTCCAAGGCAGAGGGAAACTATGCTTCGGAAGCTGCCGAAGAGGCGGCTTATTCTGAAGATTATGATTCGGAATACGATAATTCCACCTACGAAGATGCCGCATCCGGACAGGGCGATAACGGCAGCGGAACAGCCGGCACGGAGGGATCGGATTCAGCACTGCGGGCACAGGACGGACAGAAGATCGTCTATACCGGAAATCTGAAGATCCAGACGCTTGAGTACGAAAAATCTGCGTCCAGCATTCGCAGGAAGATCAGAGAGTACGGTGGATTTACGGAATCGGAAAACGAGAGTGACGACAACCGTACCTGGTATTATGAGGATTCCTCGGGCAGCAGGAGATCCCTCAGTCTCACTGCCAGGATCCCCTCGGAGAAATTCGAAGAGTTTATGGACTCTCTGAGCGGAGACGGCAAAATATTGAGCCGTTCCATGAATGCAGAGAACATCAGCCAGCAGTATGCGAACAAAGAGAATTATAAGAAGGCACTGGAGAAAGAGCAGGAGAGGCTTCTGGCCATGATGGACAAGGCGGGGACGATCGAGGAGATGATCGCCGTGGAAGAGAGGCTCTCCGAGGTCGAGAGACAGCTCAATGCCTTCAAGACAGACCTGTCCGCCATGGACAAAGATGTACAGTTCTCAACCATCTACATCGATCTGACGGAAGTGAAGCGCTACACAGAGGAGCCGCATGTCACAACGTTCGGAGAGAGGATCGAGAATGCATTTGACGATGCGATCAGCGGCTTCGTCAATCTGTGCCAGGGAATCGTTCTCTTTGCAGTCAGATACTTCCCTTATCTGATCCTGATGGTGATCGTCATCATTCTTCTACTCCGTCTGGATAAGAAGAGCAAAGAAAAGAGACTTGCCATGATGTCCAATCCGGAATACGCCAAAATGGTCAACGAAAGGGCCCGTGTAAAAGCGGAGATGGCAGCCAGAAAGAGAGCGGAGAAGGAAGCTAAGAAAGAAGCAAGAAGGAACGGCCGGGGCGGTCTTTTCGGACGCGGTGGTAAGAACACGGCGCCGGGGGCGGAAGTGAATCCGACGGAAGGAGCCAATTTCGGAATGAATGCCGGAATGAACCCGGATGCAGGACAAGACGGCGGAGCAGATGAAGCAGGTAATAGGGAGTAACTGCAACGGTTCAAGATTTGATCTGCTGCAAATTGAATTGATACTTTGAGATTTTTAAAAGGACCCTGCCGGGTTCAGATCTTTAAAAGGTGATCTGAACCCGGCAGGGTTTTGACAACAAACAACGGATCTTTCTTACTCGAAAGAAGATCTATACTTTCCGGTTTCCGGTAGCATCGGCCTGAGGCAGTGTCAAGACGGTTTCGCTATTTATCCCTCCCGCCCCGAAGGGGCGTGAGCATAAACCGCTCCTCCATCTTGACACAGCCACAGGCTGGTGCTGTTTGGTAATCAAGGGGTGCAAGGGCACCCCGGCCCTAGAGCCGGGCCGGTTCTTATGATGCTTGTCATAGTGTAGTCAGCTGATATCAGGTTTCAATCGAGCTGCAGGCCGGATCTGGCCTCCACTGCTGTTGCGGTGTCTTTCTGATGTAAGAAACGACGCCGTTAACGGCGCCGCACCCCATAAAGTCCGGCATCTTGCCTCATCACCTGATCAGTCACCTGCCGGTTGGGCTCAGGAAGCTTGCTCACCATATATTGCACCCATGCCATTTTCTCTATGTTCTCCAAAACAGCGAAATCTCAGTTGAATTTCCATTGCGTTGGGCGGACTTGACTGCTTCTGAAAAATTTGCATCCATGAAAGCAGCCCTCTTGTCTTCCACATGGATGCAAATCACTACAGAAATAGCTTCCTGAACCAACTTGGAGTTTCCTCATAGGATTTTCGAGTCATTTCCGGGCAAAATCTGAAAAGCCCCGGATGCAAAGTGCCTGAAAACTAACATTTCAGCCCAACCCGGGTTTATCGACTCAAGGAGCCGGCTCTGCCAGCAAGAAGAGGTATATTTCTTCAATTCCTAACCTTCAATTAATGACTCACGCCGGTAAGACATACGATTGATATCCCAAGATTCTCCAGAGCTGGCATTTATATAGCAAGTCGAGAACCCAGCCACCGCGGAGCGGCTTGACCTTGACGGCCGGGAAGGAAAAGAAGGAAACAAAAAAAAGACTGCCATAAAAGAATTACTTCAAAGTATGGCAGTCCAATATTCTATTCGATCATATAAAAAAACAAATGGATTTCTTAAAATGATTTTCAACGCAGAAGGTCTTCTTCAGTTTCAGTCATGCCTCTGCGAAAAATCGCTGTAGACTTCCGCGAACAGTGCGGAGTGGGGGAGACGCTCCGGCTTCAGGCCGGCCATTGTCAGATGGGTGGTGTCTCCGATCCGGGTCGCCCTAAAATGTGCGTACCCTTTCTGACGCTCCTCCGTGTAAAGTTCCGTGACAGAGGAAGTGGGCATGCAGAGAGACTGCAGCGGCACAAAGGGGGAGACGTTCCACAAGTGGGAGAGCAGGACGCAGGTGATGCCGAAATGGCAGAAGAAAGTCAGCGTCTCTTTGCTCTCTCTTACTACATGGTAGTGCCGGCCGTCCCTGACATAGCCGTGGTCAGCAAGCAGCCTGTCGAAGGATGCGATCACACGGTCGTAGATCGGCAGAAGATCTGAATTGTGGGCGACCAGCGTGGTGCGCCACTCCTCATAGTCCGCGTAGGCAGGATGCTCGATATAGTAGGAGGGATACATGTCCCAAACGATCCGCTTCCCGAAAGAGCCGTCCGGCATGATCTTGAGATAATAGGCATCCTGCAGCAGGGAGACATCGTTGACATCTACCTGGGCGGGAAATTCTCTGAGCCAGGGCAGCGTTGTCAAAATATCGGTACACTCTGTGGCAGCGGCAATGCCGTGTTTTCCTTTTACAGCTCGCCCGATCGCAATGGCGGCAGTCTCCTGTGATCTCCCGAGAGGGGAGACATAGCAGGTTCCGAGGTCCATGGAGGGCGTCAGAGCTGCCAGGGCCTGTGCTTCTTTGAGGCCGATCTCATTGAGGCAGTCCTTTTTATAATCCGGATCTCCATGCCGAATAAACAGTAATCTCATAACTCTCCGATCTGCGCCGATACAGGCGCTTATAAGATATTCTTGGTAAGTGCGTAGAGTTTGTGCGATAATGTGATTGGTGTTAAGTGAACTATAAAAAAGCTACCTTTAATTTTACCAAATTTGCGCGGAAAAAGCGACCAAATGAGCAGGATGCCAAGAGATGAAAACAGAGAACAGAGAACAAAACAAATGGCCGGCTCTTCGGGCAAGGCTCTTCAGAATGGTTTCGGTCGGCGTTATTGATGAACCGATCAACAGGGCATATGACATCATCAGTACAGGAGCGCTGATCGCAAACCTTGTGGTCAGTGTGATGGCGACCTTCGAGAACCTGAATGCGGCATATGGGACATGGTTTCTTCTCATTGAGCAGGTGACGGTCTTTTTCTTCGGTGTCGACTATGTGCTCCGGCTGATCACGGCACCGGAATTGCATCCGAACAGCCCCAATGTTAAAGCAAGGTGTCAATATGCTTTTTCTTTTACCGGCATCATTGATCTGCTCTCTTTTTTGCCCTACTATCTGCCGGTCTTCTTTCCGTCGGGAGTCGCCGCGTTCAGAATGTTCCGTGTCGTCAGGATCCTGAGGCTGTTCCGTATCAACACGTATTACGACTCGCTCAATGTCATCACGGAAGTTATCGTCAGCAAAAAGCAGCAGCTGCTGTCTTCGGTGTTCATTATAGCGACACTGATACTCGGATCAAGCTTGTGTATGTACAGCCTGGAACATGAGGCACAGCCGGATGTGTTCAAGAATGCATTTTCAGGGATATGGTGGTCCGTATCTACCATGTTGACGGTAGGCTACGGAGATATCTATCCGATCACGCCGCTTGGCAAGTTTTTCAGCATTTGCATCACTTTTCTGGGTGTCGGCATGGTGGCGATCCCTACCGGTATCATCAGCGCCGGATTTGTCGAGCAGTATACAAGATTCAAGCAGCTTGGGGAATTCGGCGTCGAGGAAAAGCTCCGCTTTGTACACATTCAGCTGTCACCCAAAGATACATGGGCAGGGAAAAAGATTCGGGATCTGGGGCTGCCGGTCGGCCTTCTCATCGCGATCATCGTGAGAGGAACCGAAACGGTCGTACCCAGGGGAGATGTCGTGCTTCTGGCCGGTGACAAACTGATCATCGGAGCAGAACCTCTCCACGGGGAAACCCCGGTGGAGCTCATGCAGATGAAGATCGGAAAGTATCACAACTGGAACGGGTACGCGATCCGTGAACTGGACATTTCCAGACAGACCTATATCGTTATGGTCAAGCGTGACGGACAAATGATCGTACCTCATGGCTCCCTGATCCTTAAGGAAGGCGATGAAGTATACATGTACAAGAAGATGAGCAAAAGAGAGCTGGCATAAAAGGTGTAATCAGGCTTTACTAAGCCCGTCGGAGAGCATAAATAATGCGCTCGCAAAAAGGAGCGCATTATTAGAACGTGAGCCCCCGACGGGCATTGTACAGCCATATACGTTATTATGGTTTCGCCAGCAGGATCAGCAGCTCTGCAGACTTTTCCATCTCCTGCACGGAAGCGTATTCATAGCGGCCGTGGAAGTTGTAGCCGCCGGTGCACACATTGGGGCAGGGAATGCCCATATAGGTGAGCCTTGCACCGTCAGTGCCGCCGCGGATCGGCAGGATGATCGGTTCCACGCCGAGCTGCTGCATGGCTTCCTTGGCGCGGGCGATCAGGTCCATGTGGTCCTTGAGAGGAATAGCCATGTTGTAGTACTGGTCGCGGATCGTGAGCTTTAGGATATCCCTTCCGGCAAACGCCTTGTACTTGGCGTTGATGAAGGCCGCCGCGCCTCTCATATACTCTTTTCTGGCCTCGAACTTGTCGAAATCGTGATCACGAATGATATATTTGAGGACAGCGTGATCCACTTTTCCTTCCATACTGTCGAGGTGGTAGAACCCCTCATACATTTCTGTGTGCTCCGGTCTCTCAGAAGGCGGGAGCAGTTCATTGAATTCCATTCCTGCCAAAACAGCGCTGAGCATCGCGTTTTTGGCATCACCCGTGTGGACGCTTCGGCCGGTGATGTCTATCCGTGCTGCTGCCGCATTGAAGCACTCGTATTCGATCTCGCCGAGTTTGCTGCCGTCGACGGTATAGGCTTCTTTGGCGCCAAAGCGCTTGACGTCGAAATGGTCCGCGCCTCTGCCGATCTCCTCGTCCGGCGTGAAGGCGACACAGATCGTCCGGTGCGGGATCTCGGGGTGGGCAGTGTAATAGGCGAGCAGGTTCATGATCTCGGCGACACCGGCTTTGTCGTCTGCGCCGAGCAGCGTTTTCCCGTCTGTGACGATCAGATCCTCGCCGATGTGGGAGAGCAGTTCCGGGAAGTCGTCGGGGCGCATGACTATAGATTCGGCGCCTCCGTGTCCGCGGAAGAGCAGAATGTTATGGCCCTGATAGTTCTCCTCGATGCGGGGCTTTACGCCGCTGCCGCTGGCAGCAGGAGAGGTATCCATGTGAGAGATAAAGCCAAGCGCAGGTTCTTCGCCCGGGAGCTTTGCGTAGACATAACAGTGCTTGCGGTCGTAGTCGGCATCCAGCCCCATCTCGCAGAGTTCCCTGTACAAAAGGGATGCCAGATCGTGCTGCTTGGATGTGGAAGGCTGCGTGTCGGAGTCCTCCGCTGATTGTGTATCTATTTGCACATATCGTAAAAATCGATCGATCAGATCATGGTTTCGGATCATGGTTGTGCCTCCTGCTTAATATGTTTATTTCATAATAGCACTTATACAGCAGTCAGTGTTATACTAGATGACACTGATTCTTATGCAGACTACAAAAGGGGGATTCGGCCTCCGAACACAAGTCAGGCAGCTTAGTGGCGGATCCGGCCTTGGACATATGTCAGACGGCCCCGGGAAGCAGATGCGGGAGGTATTGAAATGAAGGTTTTGGTTGTCAGCGATTCTCATGGAAGAAATGATCTCGTGCGCAAAGCGATCAGTCAGGAAGCGCCGATCGATATGCTGATCCACGCGGGCGATGTCGAAGGTGATCTGGAAAAAGTATTGGGCCCGGGCAGAGATTACAGCATCCGCGCAGTGTCGGGAAATATGGACTGGGGGTTCGGACTTGAGGCGGCGCTCTCTTTTGACATGGGTCCCCAC
>Ga0310695_10009447_pt1 | contig 14640 bp, 9 predicted proteins | sample RumenRJG_04DNA_FD_203882 | JGI IMG/M metagenome (GOLD analysis project Ga0310695, IMG submission 203882) | Bovine rumen microbial communities from Lethbridge, Alberta, Canada - RJG_04 (v2) (version 2) | ecosystem: Host-associated > Mammals > Digestive system > Stomach > Rumen | place: Canada... | reverse complement strand
AAGAAGCGGTCGTGCGAGACGAAGAGGATCGCGCCGTCGAAGTCGTCGATGAACTGCTCGAGCACCGCCATCGTCTCGAGGTCGAGGTCGTTCGTCGGCTCATCGAGCAGCAGCACGTTCGGCGCCTCCATGAGGATGCGCAGCAGGTAGAGGCGGCGCTTCTCCCCGCCTGAGAGGCGCGCGATTGGCGTCCATTGCAGGCTGCCGGGGAACAGGAACCGCTCCATGAGCTGCGAAGCGCTGATGCGCGAGCCGTCCGCGAGGGTGATGGCATGCGCCGCCTCCTCGATGTACTCGATGGCGCGCAGGCGCTCATCCATCTCTGCGGCACGCTGCGTAAAATAGCCAATCTTCACCGTCTGGCCGATGGTGACCGTACCGCGCGTCGGCGTCCTGCGCCCCGCGATGAGGTCCAGGAGCGTCGTCTTGCCCGTGCCGTTGCGTCCGAGGATGGCGGCGCGGTCATGGCGCAGCACCGTATAGGAAAAGTCCCGTACGATGGTGCGCCCATCCGCCTCATAGCTCACATGATCGAGCTCGATGACCGTGCGGCCGAGGCGGCTTCCCTTGAGACCGATCTCCACCGCCGCGCGGTCGAGGTCGGGCGTCTCGTTTTTCACCGCTTCGTAGCGCGCGATGCGCGCTTTCTGCTTCGTCGAGCGCGCCTGTGCGCCGCGGCGCAGCCACTTGAGCTCGTTCCGGAGGAAATTCTGCCGCTTCGCCTCGCTCGCCTGCTCGCGCTCGATGCGCGCCGCTTTCTGCTCGAGAAACGCGGAGTAATTGCCCGTGTACGTGTAGGAATGGCCCTTGTCGAGCTCGAGGATGCGCGTCGCCGTGTGATCGAGGAAATAGCGGTCGTGCGTGACCATGAGCAGCGCGCCCTTGCGCGCGGCGAGATACTCCTCAAGCCAGGCGATCGTCTCGCTGTCGAGGTGATTTGTCGGCTCGTCGAGCAGCAGCAGATCGGCGGGCTGCACGAGCGCCGTCGCGAGCGCGAGGCGCTTCTGCTGGCCGCCTGAGAGCGTGCCCGCCTTCGCCGTGAAATCCGTGATGCCAAGCTGCGTGAGCACCGCTTTCGCCGTGCTCTCGAGCTGCCAGCCGTCGTGGGCGTCGATGGCCTCCGTGCTGCGCGCGATAGACGCCTGCGCGGCTTCATCGTCAGGAGCCTGCGCGAGCCGCGCCGCCGCGAGCTCGTAGTCCCGGAGCGCCTGCATAAGCGGCGAGCCGCCGCGGAACACCTCCGTGAGCACGGTCTTTTCCGCATCGAACACTTTGTCCTGTGCGAGGTACTCGATGCGCAGGCCTTTCTGCGTGACGCGCGTGCCCGCGTCCACGGGGATGAGCCCCGCGACCGCCTTGAGGAACGTGCTCTTGCCCGTGCCGTTCACGCCGACGATGCCGACCTTGTCGCCCGCGGCGAGGCTGAGATCGACGCCTGAGAAGAGCAACTTCTCACCGTAGCTCTTCGTGAAATTTTCGAGTGTCAGAATCATTTGCTTGGTCACCTTGACTGGCGCGCTTTTGTCGCCATCTTTATCATTATAGCTTGTTTAAGAGAAAAATCCTAGTCTGGATAGAGAAATTCTTTCCAAGTGAAATGGAACGTCGGGAAACGCTTGGCACCTCAAAACGCTCCGTCGATGCCCACGATCTCGTCATGCTCCTCCGCGAGGTCGCCCGCACGATGGATGAGCACGCGCGTGATGCGCACGCCGTCGACCTCCTCCACGTAGAAGATATGGCCGCGGTAAGCCGCCATCTGCCCGATGCGCGGCTCTGTACCGAGCTGGGCGTAGAGCCAGCCGCCGACGGAGTCGACCTCCACGTCGTCGATGTCGATCTCGAGGATGTCCTCGAGCTCCTCGAGCAGCATCTTCGCGTCGACGGAGAAGATGCGCGGCGCGCGCTGCTCCGCGGTCGGCCGCTCCTCGTCAAACTCGTCCTGGATGTCGCCGACGATCTCCTCGACGATGTCTTCGAGCGTCACCATGCCCGCCGTGCCGCCGTACTCGTCGACGACGATGGCCATCTGCGCACGCTTTTTCTGCATGGTCTTGAGGAGCACGCTCACATCCATGCTGTCCGGCACGACGAGCGCCTTGCGCGCGAGACGGCGCAGGCTCACGCGGCGGCCCGGCGTCGTGTAGAGCGCTTTCATGAGATCCTTGACATGCAGGAAGCCGACGATATGATCCTTGTCCTCCTTGCAGAGCGGATAGCGCGTGAGCTGCTCCTCGAAGATGATATGGAGGTTCGTGTCGAGATCGTCGCTGAGGTCGAGGCAGACCATGTCCGTGCGCGGCGTCATGATCTCGCGCACATTGAGATCGGTGAAGTCAAAGACGTTGTCGACGAAGTCCGCCTCCGTGTCGTCGATGAGCCCCTGCTTGTAGCTCTCCTCCATGAGCAGGCGGATCTCCTCCTCCGTGTGCGCCTCCTCGCCGTCGCCGTCCGTCTCGAAGCCGAGCCGGTGCGCGACCCAGTTCGCGACATGGTTGAGCAGCCAGACAAACGGATACATGACGCGCTCGAAGATGAGCATGGGCAGCGCGACAGTCAGCACGATTTTCTCGACGCTCTGGATGGCCATCGTCTTCGGCGTGAGCTCGCCGAGCACGATATGGCCGCCCGTGATGATGGCGAACGCGAGCGCGAGCGCGACGGTGTGACCGACGGCGTCCGCAAGTCCGAGCGCCTGCGTGACGGGCAGGATGAGCGTCGCGACAGCCGGCTCGCCGACCCAGCCGAGGCCGAGGGAGGCGAGCGTGATGCCGAGCTGCGTGACCGAGAGCGAGGAGTCGAGATGATCGCAGAGCTTTTTCGCGTAAACCGCGCGCTTGTTCCCCTCCTGGATGAGCGTCTCCAGGCGCGACGGACGGATCTTCACGATGGAGAACTCCGCTGCGACGAAGAAGCCGTTCATGAAAATGAGAAACGCGACGAGCACGAGCTGCATGAGGATCGGCACGATGTCCATGGATGTAAGTTACCCCCTGTGTATGTCACTGGAAAATGATGCGCACCAATGGCTGCTATGTGGCCTTTGCGCGCGTTTTTATTCATCTCAGCGTCGCCCTTGCTTTTGCGGCTTGAGCGGTGAAAAGTCAAAACCGAGCTGGCGGGAAAGGCGCGTGAGTTTCTCCGCCTCGCGATAGTCCGCGAGCGTGATGACACGCCCCTCCCTGCCCGCGCGCCCCGTGCGGCCCGCGCGGTGCAGATAAATGCGCGCGTCCTCCGGCAGGTCGAGGTTGAATACCGTATCGACCTCCAGGAGATCGAGCCCTCGCGCCGCAACATCCGTCGCGAGGAGCAGCGTGACGCGCCCGCGGCGGAAATCCGCGATGGCCTTCTGCCGCGCCATCTTGTCCGCGGTGCCGACGAGCGCCTCCGCCCGCACGCCATCGTAGCGGAGCTTCGCGAGCGTCCGCTCCGCGTCGAACGCGCGGCCCAGGAACACGATGCCGCGCCGCACGCCGAGCCGCCGCGTGAGCCGCCGCACGCGCTCGGCCTTCTCGCGGAACGGCGTCATGACGGCGTAGTGACGGATCGTGGACGGCACATGCGCCGCCCCCTCAATCGTGATGCGCACCGGCGCGCCGAGGAAGGCCGCCCGCTCGCACGCGAGCTTCGTCGCCGTCGCGGAAAAGAGCGCGTAGTGCGGCTCCGCCGCCTCCCGGCGCAGGCGCCGCACGAACGCCGCCGTCTCCTCGCCGCCCTGCCTGTCGAGCAGCCGGTCGAACTCGTCGAGCACGAGCAGCCGCACGCCTGAAAGCTTCAGCTTGCCCTTCTGCGCGAGCTCGAGGATGCGCCCCGTCGTGCCAACGACGAGCTGCGGCTTTTCCTTGAGCTTCTCCAACTGCCGCTTGATACTCGCGCCGCCGATGAGACCGAGCACGCGCACGGGGATGCCCGCCGCCTGCGCGAGTTCCCGCGCCGTACGCGCGATCTGCATGGAGAGCTCCTGTGTCGGCGCGAGCACGACGGCCTGCACCTGCGGCAGCGCTGCATCGAGGCGCGCGAGGATGGGCAGGAGATAGGCAAGCGTCTTGCCCGTCCCCGTCGGCGCCTGCACGAGGAGATTCTCTCCCGCGAGCAGGCGCGGCACAGCGGCCATCTGCACCGGCAGCGGCGTCAGGATTCCCTGCGCCCTGAGCGCCGCCGCGAGCGTCTCCGGCAGTCCGAGTGCTGTGAATGTCTGTTCCATGGAAGTGTTCCTTTCTTCATCGATCCAGCAGAAGCCACATGAAGATGTCCGCCACTCGGACATATCGTGTCCTGCCTCCAGCATGCGCAATCTCTCCCCCCTATCCTGCCACACCTCTTCCACCGCTTAGCGGTCCCCCTTCCCCTGAGGGGAAGGTAAAGGTTCATTGCAACAACAAAAAATAGAATCTCATCCCACAATCCTTCCCCTCAGGAGGCGCGTCAGCGCGGGATGCCGGCGGCATTCCAGGAGGTGCCGAGCGCAGCGATGGCGGAAGAGGTGTTTGGCCTCGAACGATGTTTTCCAGCACGTTTCCCTGTCCTGCCACACCCCTGCCTTCCCCTCAGGGGAAGGTGCCGAGCACAGCGATGGCGGAAGATGCGTTTGGCCTCGAACGATGTTTTCCAGCACGTTTCCCTGTCCTGCCACGCCCCTGCCTTCCCCTCAGGGGAAGGTGCCGAGCGCAGCGATGGCGGAAGATGTGTTCGGCCTCGAACGATGTTTTCCAGCACGTTTCCCTGTCCCGCCTGCTGACATCACCAAAGAGGCTGAGCAGCAAACACAAAAGATGCCCGCTTCTCATGTTTGTGGAAGATGACCGCATCGTTCCTCCGCAACCTGTATAATCCGTTCGCATACCGCCCTGAAATTTCGATGAACGTCAAGATTCGTAAAGCGCAACACATAGATGCCAAGTCCCTCCAAGACCTTCGTTCGCTCCGCATCATATTGGAGGCCCCTTTCATCATAATGTTGACTTCCGTCTAATTCTACGGCCAAGCGCGCTTTCGCACAATAAAAGTCAACGATGTAGTTTGCCAACGGTTTTTGTCTGCGAAACCGAATGGGATAATCATGAAGGAAGCGATACCAAAGGAGGCGCTCCTCCTTGGTCATATGAGCGCGCAGTGCCTTTGACTTTTGGTGAAGGTCATGACGATAATGAATCATTTGACTCCCTCCTTGATCCTTCCCCTCAGGGGTGCGTCAGCGCGGGATGCCGGCAGCATCCCCAGCGATGGCGGAAGAGGTGATCTCTAGCCCCAGTCTTTCGCCTCAGCCGCGTGCCGGCTTTCCGTGATCGTCGTCAAAGGTGGCGGTGCAGCGCGGGTAGTTGCTGCAGCCCCAGAAGTAGCCGTTCTTGCCGCGCACGCGCCGCAGGTGTCCCTCGCGGCAGTGCGGGCAGAGGACGGCGTCCGGCGCGGGCGTTTTTTCCTGCGCCATCTTTTCGAGCGGACTCGCGGAGTATTTCGGCTTGTCCCGGTAGCCGCGCCCTTTGCCTGCGAAGGGGACGGGCGGGCCGAAGAGGTCGTTGAGCTCCGCCCAGTCGGCGGCCGTCGGCGCGGCGGAGGCTGCGGAAGTGTCCGCGGCAGGCTGCTGCGAAGAGGCATTTGCCGCGCCGCGCGCCTGCGCGGCCGCACCGCTCCCCTGCCGCTGAGCAGCCGCCGCACCGCCCTGCCCGGCCTGGTAGGCGGCAGCACGCGCGCTGCGCCACGGCGAGGCAGGCGCAGCGTTTCCGCGCTCCGCACCGCTCTGCCAGCCGCTTGCCGCGCCCTGCCAGCCGCCCGCTGCGCGCGCTTTGGCCTCCGCGAGATCCGGCTTGCCGTCCTTGTCGCTGCAGGTCAGGCGGCAGCGCGGGTAGTTGCTACAGCCCCAGAAGATGCCGTTCTTGCCCTTGCGCTGCTGGAGGACGCCCTTATGGCAGCGCGGACAGACGTTCTCGCCCTTGACCTCGAGCCTGAGGTCAAGCGCCTTTTCGCAGAGCGTTTTCGTGAACGCGATCTGCGCCGCGAGGAATTCCTCGAGCGTGCCCTCGCCCTCCGACAGCGAGTGCAGGCGATCCTCCCAGATGGCCGTGGAGTCCGGGTACGTCATCTCGTCGGGCAGCGCGTCGATGAGCAGGTAGGCGGACGGCTCGGGGATGAGATATTTCTTCTTTCCCTGCGGGCGCAGGAAACGCCGCTTGATGAGATCGTCGATGATGGTCGCGCGCGTCGCCTCGGTGCCGATGCCGTAGACATCCTTGAGCTGTTTCTTCGCCTCGGGGTTCTTGACGTATTTATGGATTTCCTTCATGCCAGCGAGCAACGTCGCGGGCGTGAAGCGCGTGGGCGGCTTCGTGACGCTCTGCTTGATCTCTCCCTGCGTGTAGGTGACGCCATCGCCCTTCTTCATCGCGGGCAGCGTGCCGTCTGTCTCATCCGCCTCGCGCTTTTCCTCCGCCTCATCCTTTTCCTCGCCCGCGGCCTGCCGCGCTTTCGCCTGATACATGACCTTCCAGCCGGGATCGCGCTCCGTGCGGCCGCTCGCGGTGAAAAGCTCCTCCTTGTAGGTGACCTCGACCTTCGTCTGGTCGTAGACATGGTTCGGATAGAACTGCGCGAGGTAGCCGCGCGCGATGAGCGTGTAGAGGTTGCGCTCCGCCGCTGGCAGCGTCTCGGGATTCACGCGCACCGTCGTCGGGATGATGGCATGGTGCGCGGAGATTTTCTTATCGTTCCAGGCGCGGCTCTTGCGCGCCGGGTCCGCGCCCGCTGCCCAGGCCGCAAGCTCCGTCCCCTCCGCCTGCCGCAGATTCGCGAGGATGGTCTTCGCCTCGCCGAACTGGTTGAGCGGCAGATACTCGCAGTCCGAGCGCGGGTACGTCGTGAGCTTCTTCTCGTAGAGCTTCTGCGCCGTATCGAGCACGAGCTGCGGCTCGTAGCCGAACCGCTTGCCCGCGAGCACCTGCAGACTCGAGAGGGAAAAGGGCAGCGGCGCGCTCTCCTGCTTCTTCGCGCGCGTGTAGCCCGTGACGGCGCCCTCACGCGGCGCTTCGGAGAATGTATGGAGCATCTGCTCCGCCACCGCCTTGTCGATGAGGCGGTTCTCGCTGTCGAGCCCCGCGATGGTGTCGCGCGGCTTCCACTGCGCGGTAAAGCTGCCGTTCGCGTGCGCGAACGTCGCCTTGATCGTGTAGTAATCGACGGGCTTGAAATGCTCGATCTCCCGCTCGCGCCGCACGACGAGCGCGAGCGTCGGCGTCTTGACGCGGCCGACGGGCAGCACGAGCCGCGCGTGACCCGCGCGCCGCGCCGCGAGCGTATAGGCGCGCGAAAGATTCATGCCGATGAGCCAGTCCGCGCGGGCGCGGGCAAGCGCCGACTGCTTGAGAGGATAGAACTCCGCGTTGTCGCGCAGATGCGCGTTCGCGCTCTTGATGCTCTTTTCGTCGAGCGCGTTGAGCAGGATGCGCTTCACGGGCTTCTCGTTGCCAAGATAGTCGAGTACCTCGTCGACGAGCAGCTGGCCCTCGCGGTCCGGATCGCCCGCATGGACGATCTCATCGGCCTTCGCGATGAGATTTTTCACGACGGCGAACTGCTTCTCGCTGCCCTTCGCGACATAGAGCTTCCATGCCTGCGGCAGGATGGGCAGATCCTCTGCGCGCCACCGCTTGTAGCGCGCATCGTACTCCTGCGGCTCCGCCTGACGCAGGATATGGCCGAAGAGCCACGTCACAACGCCCTCGCCAGTCACGAGATAGCCGTCATGGCGCGCGACCGGCCCCTTCAGGCACTTCGCGATCTCCCTCCCCATACTCGGCTTCTCGGCAATATACAAACGCAACACGCACACCTCTCAAAAAACAGCGCCCGGACAAGGCGCTTTCCCATTTCCTTCTATAATATTAGCGAACCTGGCAAATGTTCCCTCGCCGCGACACCCGCAGGCAGCCCCGCATACAACACAGCGCGCATCCCCGCCGCGGCAAAGCGCCGGCACAGCCGCCCGCAGCCGCGTGAGCAGCGCACCTCCTCTCAGCCCGCCGCTCACGCGAACAAATGAAAAAGCCCCCAGACGATGAGCGCGATCCAGAGCAGGACGAGCAACCCCGCGACAGCAAGAACGGCTCCGCCGTGGCGCAGCAAAAGATCCGCCTCGCGCTCCGACCGCTGACGCACCGCCGGCGGCAGTAGGCGCAGCAGCGCACAGACCGCCGACGGCACGAGCACCGCATCATCGAGCACGCCGACGACAGGCACCGTATCGGGGATGAGATCGATGGGGCTCAGGAGATAGAGAATCGCGAGCAGGAAAAGCACGCGCACGCGCCCCGGCGTCCCCGGCTGCTTCGCCGCCATGAGCAGCACAGCGAGATCCCGCCGGAAAAACTTCAGAAACGAAACAATCCTCCGCAAACCGCCGCCTCCTTTCCACAGACTTCATGATTGTCCCCTATTTTACTAGTAAATCCCCAAGAACGCAAGCCGCAGGCGCAGCGCCCTCCCCCACACCTGGCCGCGGTACGTTCTCTGATACAACTTTCATGGAATGGAAATTGACACAGGTATGTATATTTTGTTATAATTGATTTACATTTTTACAGGAAAACGCAAGCCGCGCAGCTGCCATGCGAGCACCGCGCAGCGCCTGCCGAAGCCTGCCGTCGCCGCGGCGCCTGCCGCTTCTTTTTAGGAGGATACCCGACCATGTCCGAAAAAACATTCCCGCTGACGCTCGCCGAGCTGCGCGAGGTCGTCAAGAAATATCCCACACCGTTCCACATCTACGACGAGAAAAAGATCCGCGCGAGCATCCGCGCGCTGCAGAAGGCCTTCGCCTGGGCACCGCGCTTCCGCGAGCAGTTCGCCGTCAAGGCGCTGCCGAACCCGCGTATCATCCAGATTCTTCACGAGGAGGGCGCCGGTACGGACTGCAGCAGCCTCGCCGAGCTCGTGCTCTCCGACGTCTCCGGCGTCAAGGGCGAGGAGATCCTGCTCACCTCGAACGACACGCCCGCCGATGAGTTCCAAAAGGCCATCGAGCTCGGCGCCATCATCAACCTCGACGACATCAGCCACCTCGACTACCTCGAGCAGAACGCCGGTCTGCCGCAATGTCTCTGCTTCCGCTACAACCCCGGCGACCTCATGGAGGGCAACGACATCATCGGCAAGCCGACCGAGGCGAAATACGGTCTCACGCGCGACCAGCTCTTCGAGGCCTACCGGATGGCACAGGAAAAGGGCGTCAAGCGCTTCGGCCTGCACACAATGGTCGCCTCGAACGAGCGCCGCACGGAGGCGTTCCTCTTCACAGCGAAGCTCATGTTCACGCTTGCGCGCGAGCTCAAGGAGCGCCTCGGCATCCACGTCGAGTTCGTGAATCTCGGCGGCGGCTTCGGCATCCCCTACCGCCCCGAAGAGGAGCCGCTCGACCTCATGGAGATCGGCGAAGGCATCCACAAGCTCTACGATGAGCTCATGGTTCCCGCCGGCCTCGGCGACGTCGCGATCCTCACCGAGAGCGGCCGCGCCATCACCGGCCCCGCCGGCTGGCTCGTCTCGACGGCCATCCACGAGAAAAAGACCTACAAAGACTACATCGGCCTCGACTCCTGCATGGCGAACCTCATGCGCCCCGCGATGTACGGCGCCTACCATCACATCACGGTCGCCGGCAAGGAAACGGCGCCCTGCGACCACAAATACGACATCACGGGCTCGCTCTGCGAGAACAACGATAAATTCGCCATCGACCGCATGCTGCCGCACATCGACATCGGCGACCTCGTCATCATCCACGACACGGGCGCGCACGGCAGCGCGATGGGCTTCAACTACAACGGCAAACTCTGGTGCGCCGAGCTCCTGCTCCGCGAGGACGGCAGCATCGAGCTCATCCGCCGCGCCGAAACGCTCGACGACTACTTCGCCACGCTGAAATATCCTGGCTCCGTCATCAAATAACCCAGCGCCTGGCAGTCGCCCCCTTTCCCAAACGGGAAGGGGGCGCTTTCATTTGTGGTATCTTTCGAAATCACTGAGACTACGAACATGAATACCCGACATCTCCATGAAGTAGTAAACTCCTTGCATGAATCAGCGCTTCCTTGATGCTCCGGCCTGTCGTCATGACATCAGCTGCGCGCTCCTCCGGTGTGCAGTATATTGCACACCGCCGCATCTCACGCCCCTTCACAAACGTGGGAGCGCCAACACCTACCAGGTTCGCCGCACAACAAAAGCGCCTGCCTCCGCAGGTTTCCGGGAAAGGAAACCCGCGCCGAGGCAGGCGCTTTCTTCCTATGTCAAGCGGTATGCTATCGCTGCTGGGGCAGGTCTTTACTCATCCTTTGCGGGGAAATCCTGCAAAGCATCGAAGCCCTCCTGACCCGTGCGGATCTTGACGACATTCGTGACCGGCGTGACGAAGATCTTGCCGTCGCCGTAATGGCCCGTATGCAGGACTTTCTTCGCCGTCTCGATGACCGTCTGCGGCGGAATCGCGGAAACGACGACCTTCACCTGGATCTTCGGGATGAGCTTCGACGCGACCTGCGCGCCGCGGTACATCTCGCTGTGACCTTTCTGCAGGCCGTAGCCCGAGACCGGCGTGACCGTCATGCCCGTGATACCGATGCCCTCGAGCGCATTCTTGAGCGCCTCGAAGCGCTCGCGCGCCGTGACGATTGAGACGCAGGTGATGGGCTTGCCGCCCGGCGTCACCGTCTGCGTGACCGTCACAGGCTCCGGCGCCTCCGCGCTGTCGATCGGCGTCGGCGCCGACGTCGAGCCGGGCACCTCGGGCACCGGCATGAAGTCCGCATAGGCGGACGCGAGGCCGTGCTCCTCGAAGTCGAGGCCCGAGATCTCCTCCTTCGCCGAGACGCGCAGGCCAATCGTGGCCTTGAGGATGCTGAAAACGATCGAGATGACGACAGCGACATAGATGGCGACGGCGACAACGCCGAGCACCTGCACGAGGAAGAAATGCGCTTCGCCCGTGTAGAGCAGGCCGTCCTTCACAGCGAAAAGACCTGTGAGGATTGTGCCGAGCGCACCGCAGACGCCGTGGACAGCGACCGCACCGACCGGATCATCGACCTTGAGCTTCTGATCGATGAACTCGACGGCAAAGACGACGACGATACCGGCGATGAGGCCGATGAAGAACGAGCCTGCGGGGCTCACGGCATCGCAGCCCGCGGTGATCGCGACGAGACCTGCGAGCGAGCCGTTGAGCGTCATCGAGACATCCGGATGGCCGTAGCGCAGCCATGTGAGCACCATGACCGTGACCGTCGCCGTCGCGGCCGCGAGGTTCGTCGTGACGAAAATCGACGCAGCCGAGACGAGCGTCTCATCGCCGGACATCGAGACCGTCGAGCAGCCGTTGAACCCGAACCATGCAAACCAGAGGATGAACACGCCGAGCGCCGCGAGCGTCAGGCTGTGGCCCGGGATGGCGTTGACGGAGCCGTCCTTGTTGTACTTGCCGATGCGCGCGCCGAGCATGTAGGCGCCGACGAACGCGCAGATGCCGCCGACCATGTGGACGGCCGTGGAACCGGCGAAATCATGGAAGCCCATCTCGCCGAGCCAGCCGCCGCCCCAGATCCAATGACCCGTGACCGGGTAGATGATCATGCTGATGAGGATGCTGTAAATGCAGTAAGCGGAAAACTTCGTGCGCTCTGCCATCGCGCCGGAGACGATCGTCGCCGACGTCGCGCAGAACACCGTCTGGAAAATCACATACGCCATCGTCGGATAGCCCGCGTCGTCCGCGACCTGCCAATTCTGGATGAAGAAATCCGGCGCGCCGATGATGCCGCTGATGTCATCGCCGAACATCAGTCCGAAGCCGATGACCCAGAATACCACCGTGCCAAGCGCGAAATCCATGACATTCTTCATGACGATATTGCCGGCGTTCTTCGCCCGCGTGAGGCCCGTCTCTACCATCGCGAAACCAGGTTGCATGAAGAAGACGAGCGCCGCGCCGAGGAGCACCCAGATGGTATCTACTGCCACGAAGCGCCCGGCGTCAGCCGCCTCCGCAGCCAAGGCATGCGGCGCAGCCGTCGCGAGCCCGAGGCCCAGCGCCGCCGCACCGGCGATTTTGCTTCTGCGTGAAAACATAATGTCTCACCCTTTCTCATCATTCCACCGGCAGGCACAGGCGTGCCCGTCCCTTTCGTGAGGGCGGGCGCCGCGCTTCCTCGCACGTCCCGTCTCCTGACGAAAGAACAAAAAAAGCGCCGACTCCGCATATCGCGAAATCGACGCCCTTGTCGATGATTCCTTTGTAAAGGCTATCCTGCAGGTAAAACCTCTTGTCCATTATAGTAGTCTTGCCCGCGCGCTTTGTCAAGGAAAAGTTTCAGCAGCAAAACGCGTGCCAAACTGGCACAGCGCCAGCGCCGCAGACTCAGCCGAGGCGGCTGAGGATCGTGCGGGCGACGTAGACGCCGCTCGCGCCCGCCTGCGACAGGCCGCGCGTGACACCCGCGCCGTCGCCGATGGCAAAGACATTCGGCAGCTTCGTCTCGAGCTGATTGCTCAGCACGACGCGCGAGCTGTAGAACTTCACCTCGACGCCGTAGAGCAGCGTATCGTCATTCGTCATGCCGGGCGCGACGTAGTTGAGCTGCTGGATCATCTCGATGATGTTGTCGAGATGGCGCTTCGGCAGGATGAGCGAGAGGTCGCCCGGCGTCGCCGCGAGCGTTGGCCGCGTGAAGCTCTTCGCCATGCGGTGCGCGTTCGTGCGCCGTCCTTTGATGAGATCGCCGTAGCGCTGCACGATGATGCCGCCGCCGAGCATATTCGAGAACGACGCGATGCGCTTGCCGTACTGATGCGGTTCCTTGAACGGCTCCGTGAAATGGTTCGAGACGAGCAGCGCGAAATTCGTATTGCGGCTCTGCAGCTTCGGATCACTGTACGAATGGCCGTTGACCGTCACGATGCCGTCCGTATTCTCCATGACCACATGACCGTGCGGATTCATGCAGAATGTCCGCACGAAATCGCCGTACCGCTTCGTACGGTAGACGAGCTTCGCCTCATAGACCTGCGAGGTGATATCGTTCCAGACCTCGTCGGGCACCTCGACGCGCACGCCGACGTCGACGCGGTTGTTCTCCTGCTCGAGCCCGAGGCGGTCGCACTCGTTGCTGAACCACTCCGCGCCCGCGCGCCCCGGCGCGACGACGAGATACTCCGCCGCGATGCGCTCGCCGCTCTCGAGCTCGACGGCGTTTTCCCCCTTGCCGTCGGAACACAGATGCGCCACGGGACACTCGAAGCGGAACGTCACCTTTTCCTTCAGATATTCATACGTCGCCTCGAGCATCTTGAGGTTGTTCTCCGTGCCGAGATGACGCACGCTCGCCTCGAGCAGATGCAGATCGTGCTCGAGCGCCCGCTTGCCGAGCGATGAGCCCTTCGTCGTGAAGACCTTCACGGGCGCGCCGTGCTTGCAGTTGATCGCATCGACATAGTGGATGAGATCCATGACCGTCGCGTCGTCGAGATACTCGTTGAGCCAGCCGCCGAACTTCGTCGTGAAATTGTACTTGCCGTCGGAGAACGCGCCCGCGCCGCCGAAACCGCGCATGATGCTGCAGGGCTTGCAGCCGATGCAGCTCTTCACCTTGCCCGCGGAAATCGGACAGACGCGATGATAGATATCCTTGCCGCTCTCGAGCACGAGAATCCGGAGCGACGGCTTCTTCTCGATGAGCTCATACGCCGTCATCACCCCCGCCGGGCCGCCGCCCACGACAACTACATCATACTTTTCCATAAAAGCCCTCCTCAAAGCATAAAAAAAGCGCAGAACGCAATCTGCCTGCGCTTATATCTTATCATTTCCTTCGGAAAAATTCAAGAAGCGACCCGCCCCCGCTGCGCCTGCGGCTTTCGTTCTTGGGGATTTACAAAGTAAACTCACCGCACAAACGTCCACTTCGTGGACATCGTGCGCCCGTCCTTGCAGTAAATAAGCCAGCTGCCTACCGCGATGATTGGAGTTTCTCATCATCATTCTGGGTAGGCAAGCTGGCTTGTTGATTCATGCGTTGCCGCTATTTCAAAAACTGGTCGATGGCCTTGTTGAGGTGCGCGATGGCTTCCTCATCGTGGTCCTCCACGGCATGGACGATGCAGTGGCTGATGTGGTCCTTGAGGATGAGGCGGCCGACGCCCTTGATGGCGCTGTCGACGGCGGCGAGCTGGACGAGGACGTCGCTGCAGTCGCGGCCGTCCTCGACCATCTTGCGGATGGATTCGAGGTGGCCGATGAGGCGCGCCATGCGGTTGAGCACGGCCTTGGTCTGGGTATGGGAATGCACATGACCATGGGGATGGTCCTGCGTGTGGCGATGGGCGTCCCCCTGCGCTGCGTTTGTTCCCTTGTCCTTCGCTTCCATACTGCACACCTCCCGAATGCACCGCTGCGCGCGTCGAAATGAATTGACGATGTTCTACACTGCGCCGCTCGGAAACATGTTCCATGCCGCAGTGCGGTTCGATGCGCCGCACCGTGTTCTTACATGATCACTGGATGGCGAGTGTGACGGTCTCGCCGTTGATGTTCCATTCCTTCTGATGGCCGTCGAGCTCACCGTAGCTGACGCTGTCGGCGAGCGTGACGCGCTTGAGCTC
>Ga0310695_10009446_pt1 | contig 14643 bp, 9 predicted proteins | sample RumenRJG_04DNA_FD_203882 | JGI IMG/M metagenome (GOLD analysis project Ga0310695, IMG submission 203882) | Bovine rumen microbial communities from Lethbridge, Alberta, Canada - RJG_04 (v2) (version 2) | ecosystem: Host-associated > Mammals > Digestive system > Stomach > Rumen | place: Canada... | reverse complement strand
CCATGCATGAACGAGAAGAAAGACATCTCGCGGGTCAGCCGTTGGAAAGCCCCGACCACATCATCGGCCGAATAGCGGTAACGCTCGTGCTCAAGCTGAAGGATAACCTTATTCAGGCGTGCCACATCCCAGTCGATCCGCTCGCGGAGGCTGTCGAGCAGATATTCACGACCGCCTTGAGGTACAATGGCCTCGTGCCTTTCGTCCCACTCATCAGGGAAAATCTTATAGTCGGTGTTCAACTGCCTGGCCACCCTGTTGTGGATGATTTGAAAAAAAAGACTGCCCTCCTTGCCTTGCACCGTGGAGGGTCTGAATTTGATTTTTACTGTTGCCATGTTGATAGGTTTTGAGATGGTGAGAATGAGGTGTGCGGGGCGAACCCGTCTGCAAAGATAGCAACAGGAAGAAGCAGGGCGGGGCATTTTCGTTTTTTCGTACGGACAAGGAGAATCACAAAAAAATCGTGTTTTGTTTGCATATCCTCTCCATTTGCATTATATTTGCATGAGATAGACGACTAACAAAGAATCAAGCACGATATATGACTGTATTCCCCTGCGCAAAAATCAACCTAGGCCTGAACGTCGTGTCGAAACGGCCCGACGGCTACCATAACCTGGAAACCGTGTTCTACCCCATCCCACTCTACGACGCCCTGTCGGTGCACAAGATGGACCACCACTTCCCCAGTGAGCACCCCTGCGATATCAAGACAACAGGCATCAATATCGACAGCGATGACGAGCACAACCTGGTGGTAAAGGCCTACAACCTGCTGGCCAGAGACTTCAGACTGCCACGAATCCATGCCCACCTGCACAAACGAATTCCCTCGCAGGCCGGACTGGGAGGAGGTTCGAGCGACGCTGCATACATGATCAGGTTGCTCGACGAGGAATACCACCTGAACATCGGCAATGCCGAGATGGAGCGCTATGCCGCACAGTTGGGAGCCGACTGCGCCTTCTTCATCACCTCGGAACCCGCTTTCGCCACAGGCATCGGCGATATACTCGAGCCTGCCGATGGCGAGTACGGCAACCTGAAGGGCTACCATCTGGCGCTGGTGAAACCCGACATCGCTGTCTCGACCCGCGAGGCCTATGCCAACATACACCCCCACCAACCCGCCAAATGCTGCCGGGAGATTGTATGTCAGCCCATCAGCACATGGCGTGAGGAATTGGTGAACGACTTCGAGGCTCCTATTATCGCCCTATACCCCCGCATAGGCGAAATCAAGGACCAGCTCTATGCCGATGGTGCCCTTTATGCCCAAATGTCAGGCAGCGGCAGCGCCGTCTTCGGCATCTTCGCCAATCATCCCACAGGCATCGCCGAACAGTTTGGCGACTGTTTCACCGCTGTCATGGAACTCTAACTCAACTGGAAATGGACAACCAAAGAGAACTCTTCCCCATAGTTGACGAGAACGGCCATGTGATAGGGAGCATCAGTCGCGGACAGGCCCATGACGGCACCAAGATACTGCATCCCGTGGTGCACCTGCACCTGTTCAACAGCCAAGGGCAGCTCTTCTTGCAGGAACGTCCACAGTGGAAAGACATACAACCCGGCAAATGGGACACGGCCACAGGTGGGCATGTGGACTATGGCGAGGAAGTGGCCGACGCATTGACCCGCGAGGTAAGCGAGGAACTTGGAGTGACCGACTTCATCCCCGAATTCCTGGGCAAATACATCTTCGAGGGCAAACGCGAGCGCGAGTTGGTATATGTATACAAAACCACCTACGACGGAGAGGTGCGCCCCAACCCCGATGAACTGGCCGGTGGCCGCTTCTTCAGTCGCGAAGAGATACTGGAAAAGTTAGGAAAAGAATTCTTCACCCCAAATTTTGAGGATGAATATATTAAAATTTTTGGCAATAAATGATTTTGGCACGATGTTTGAATGACAGATATTGAGTGTTATTAATAGATATTGAGTATTATTTTTTAAGGTAAACAAGAAAATGACAAGCCAATTTTCACCCAAAGTGTCAGAAATCCTCTCCTATAGCAGGGAAGAGGCCACAAGGCTTGCCTGTAGTTGGGTGGGGCCGGAGCACCTGCTCATGGGTATACTTCGCGACCGAGCCAATGAGGTACATGCGTTGTTCGAGCGCATGCACATCGACATCCAGACGGTGAAAGAAGAACTGGAGTCGATAGCGAGGACCAATGAATATGGCCATCCCGTCAACACCCGTGAATTGGTATTGAACGACAAAGCAAGCAACATTCTGAAACTGGCAGTACTAGAGGCCCGTCTGCAGCGCACCAGCACCGTGGACGTGCGACACCTGCTGCTTGCCATTCTCCACGACCAGGTGGACAATGGCGCCAAGAAAGTATTGGAGGACAACAACATGAATTACGAAGACGCACTGACATATTTCCAGCAGATGGCCAACCAGCCACAGGACGGCCTGGGTATTCCCGACGACACCGAGGACGATGACGACGGCATGCCTCTCGACAACCATGGTGGTGGCAACGGCGGAGGAACTGCCACACAGACCCGCAAGCCAGCGGGCAAGACCCCTGTGCTCGACAACTTCTCGACCGACCTGACCAAGGCCGCTTCTGAAGGCAAGCTCGACCCCGTTGTGGGCCGTGAGCACGAGATGCAGCGTGTGATGGAAATTCTCTGCCGCCGCAAGAAGAACAACCCCATCCTCATCGGAGAGCCCGGTGTGGGCAAGAGTGCCATCGTGGAAGGCCTTGCCCAGCTCATCGTGAAGCACCACACTTCACCAATTCTCTTCAATAAGCGTTTGGTGAGCCTCGACCTCACCTCGGTGGTGGCAGGAACCAAATACAGAGGCCAGTTCGAGGAGCGCATCAAAGCCCTCATCAAGGAACTGGAGGAGAGTCCCGACATCATCGTGTTTATCGATGAGGTGCACACCATCATCGGTGCCGGCTCGACACCTGGTTCGATGGATGCCGCCAACATCCTGAAACCAGCCCTTGCCCATGGCACCATCCAGTGCATTGGCGCCACCACGCTCGACGAGTACCGCAACAGCATTGAGAAAGATGGTGCCCTTGAGCGAAGATTCCAGAAAGTGATGGTGGAGCCCACCAACCGTGAGGAGACTCTCCAGATTCTGGAGAACATCAAGGACCGCTACGAACAGCACCACCACGTGAACTACACCGACGATGCCATCGCATCGTGCGTGAAGCTCACCGAGCGTTACGTCACCGACCGTGCCTTCCCCGACAAGGCCATCGACGCCATGGACGAGGTGGGAGCCCGTGTGCATCTGCAGCACGCCCAGATACCGCCCGAGATTGTGGCCAAGGAGAAAGAGATAGAAGAGTTGAAGACAAAGAAGCGCAATGCGGTGCAGAACCAGAACTACGAACTGGCAGCCAGTTACCGCGACCAGCAGAGTCAACTGCAGGAGGAGTTGCGCCAACTCAACGAAGCCTGGAGCAACGGCACCAACGAGGCGCGTGAGACCGTGACCGAGAAAGAAGTGGCCGATGTGGTATCGATGATGACAGGCGTTCCCGTTCAGCGCATGGCCGAGGCCGAGGGCGCCCGTCTTCGCATGATGGGCGACGAGCTGAAAAAGGCTGTGATTGCCCAGGATGCCGCCATAGAGAAGATGGTGAAAGCCATCCAGCGCAACCGCGTGGGACTGAAAGACCCCAACCATCCCATCGGCGTGTTCATGTTCCTCGGACCGACGGGTGTGGGCAAGACCTACCTGGCCAAGAAACTTGCCGAATATATGTTTGGCAGTGCCGATGACCTGATCCGCATCGACATGAGCGAATATACCGAGAGTTTCAACGTTTCACGCCTCGTAGGTGCGCCTCCGGGATATGTAGGATACGAGGAAGGAGGCCAGTTGACCGAGAAGGTGCGCCGCCACCCCTACTCCATCGTTCTGCTCGACGAGATAGAGAAAGCCCACGGCAACGTTTTCAACCTGCTACTGCAGGTGCTTGACGAGGGCCGCCTTACCGATGGCAATGGCAGGCTGATTGACTTCCGCAACACCGTGATCATCATGACCTCGAATGCCGGCACACGCCAACTGAAGGAGTTTGGCCGTGGCGTGGGATTCAACTCCACAGGCACACTCGGACTGAGCATCAACGAGAGCGACAAGGAGCACGCCCGCTCCATCATCCAGAAGAGCCTGAGCAAGCAATTCGCCCCCGAGTTCCTTAACCGTCTCGACGAGATTATCACCTTCGACCAACTTGATATGGAGGCCATCAAGAAGATTATCGACATCGAGCTCCGCGGACTGGTGAGCCGAGTGGAAAACATGGGCTACCACATCGAGATTACCGATGCCGCGAAGGAATTTGTCGCCACGAAAGGCTACGATGTGCAGTTTGGCGCACGCCCACTGAAGCGCGCCATCCAGAACTACATCGAGGACGGTCTGTGTGAGCGTATCCTTGGAGGAGAGGTGAAATCGGGCGATACCATCAAGATTGGGAAGAACCCCGACACCGAGGCCCTTACTTTCGAATAAACCATACAACGGCATGAGGCTGACACCTCATGCCGTTATTCTTAACAATAAAACAGCATGACCCAAGAATTCATCCTCCGCCTGTTTGCAGCCGCCCTGATGGGTGGCGTTATCGGTATGGAGCGCGGCTATCGTGCCAAGGAAGCCGGATTCCGTACCCATTTTCTCGTGGCTCTGGGCAGCGCATTGTTCATGATTATTTCACAGTTTGGTTTCGAGACCGTACTCAGCCTGCCCTACAACATCCGTCTCGACCCCTCACGTATCGCAGCCCAGGTGGTGAGTGGCATCGGTTTCATTGGTGCCGGCACCATCATTTTCCAGAAACACGTGGTGCGTGGACTGACGACCGCTGCCGGTCTTTGGGTAACAGCCGCCATCGGTATGACATGTGGTTCAGGACTGTATGTGCTCGCTGGTGCCACTACGCTGTTGGTGTTGCTGTGTCTGGAAACCCTCAACCTGATAATGCACCACTTTGGCACCCGCAACATCGTCATCACCTTCTCCTCGCCCAGTATCAACGATGTTCGCGACGTACTCGACCGCTTTCGCAGAGACGGCATGAAAATCGACAACTACAACATGCGCGAGGTGCAGAAAGATGGAAAGATACTTTTCTCGGTGGCCACCGACGTCATCGTGAAACGCGACAAGTATGAGCAACGAGTGCTTGCCATCATGGAGGAACTCGATGGCGTACAAATAGAGAGCATAGAATAAAAAAGCCATGAATAATGGCATCTCTGATGGGCTATAGACCAAATTCTCTATAGCCCGCACCATTCATAGCATAGGGGAAAGGTTCAGCGCAACTCGAACAGTTGCACGAAGCCTGTCATCATGAAGACCTTCTTGATATCGTCGCTGATATGCTCGACAATCACTTTACCTCCCTTGGCAGCCACCTCCTTGCGGATAGCCAAAAACAAGCGAAGGCCAGAACTACTGATATACTGCAGTTGCTCGCAATCCAAGATAATCTCCTTGTCGGCATTCTCCAACAAAGGCAGAATCTCTTGTTGCGCCTTGACGGCAGATGGAGTATCGAGACGTCCACTGATGATAGCGGTCAGGCCACCCTCATGCTCTTTAATTTCCCAATTCATTTTCTTTCGTTTAGTCGGTTTTAAAAGCATGCCCTCCTCCAGGAGGGCATGCCTAAAGGATATATGGAAAAAGTATAATTACTTAATCAAAGCCTTACGTGCAGCGTCGATCTTCTCCTTCGACTCGGCCAACTGCTTCTTCAGGTCGTTGAGGTCAACTGCATTGAGCGACTCCAAGGAAGCGAGTGCATCGGCCACGGGCTTGATCTCAGGATCATAAGCAGTGAGGCGGTTCACGGCATCCAGAATGAGGACGATACGGAAGGTAACGTCGGAAGCAGCCTTGTCATCGAATACGCTGAGGAACTTCTCAGAGTTCTGGTTGATCACAAAGAGTTGCTCAACCAAAGCAGCAGAAGCAATCTGCCAGAAGTAGTTGACACGGCCGTTCTCGTTCATAGCGTCATAAAGAGCAGAAGTGCTCTCGAAGATGCTGTTGGCATTGTCGAGCACCTTGAACGACGGATCGTTGATGTCGGCAGAGAGTTTGGCTATGGCCTTGTCGTATTCTTCGACAGGCATCTCATACAGAGAAGCGATTTTCCTGTCTACGGAAAGTGCGCTGAGGATACGGTATTTCTCAGCGAGAGTGGAAACCTCGTCGGCCACGGCGGGGTTGAGCAGATAGTCAGGTTTCACCTGCTTTTCCTCCTTGGTCAAAGCGAAATCAGTGCCTTCCTGAACGAATGGGAACTGCTTGAGCTGACCAATATCGTTGGCGATGCTGTCGATATGCATTTTTATGCTGGCCTCGATCTGCTCTTGCTCAAAGGTCTTCTCTGCCTCTGGAGCGTCTGCCTTCTGATCGGTACCCTTTCCGCCGCATGCTGCCAAGACGATGGCTACAAAACCAATAGCTAAAAAAGATAATTTCTTCATTGTTTTGGATTTTTGTTTATTAATTAATAATTGATTATGTATAGATTTCCAATAGTTAATAACTCATGAAAAGGGCTACATTTCCCTATCCAACTGCAAAAATAGAAAAACTTTTAAGATAATCATCATTCTTTTATTTCTTTTTTTCAAAAAAAACATAAACGTTCAATGATTTTTTCTCCTGACGTACTGTCCGGGGCAATCGGTAAGGAGTAACAAGGCCGCGATGACACTCATGAGCATGAGCACGGACAGATTGAACCACAGCGTTGGAATATGCCATGACCCTAGGATTTTCTCACTGCTGTAGAAAGGAGCCCTACCAATTCGGCTATGGGGTGTGAGGAATATCTGCCCTGTCCGGGGCACAACATAGTTATCAATCACCTCGTACATATGCAGTTGGTCGGCACCGATCACACAGTCCTCGAGTTTCAGGTTATGGTTGTCGCGCTTCAGTTGCATAAGAGTCTCTTTACCGTTTTTACGGATAAAGTCCTGCACCTTCTTGTCGGCCTCCAGCGTAATTTGGTTGCTCCGTTTCGAGAGGATTTTCTCTGCCTCTTTCATATAGTCGCGGAGCGACTCGTACGACCAGTCGCCATTATAGTCCTCCATTCCGCAATAGGCCGTCACGATATGCAGGTTGGTCTTGACCACCTCCATATGCTCAGGCTTGACCTCCTTTCCAGTTTTCTTCTCGTCCTGCATGGTCTCCATCTGCGACTGCAGTTCGTAGAGCAATCCCATGTTGTAGTATTGCGTCTCGTATTTCTCCTTGTCGGTATCAAAGAAGTTTTTCTCATATGCATTGTCGGTGAATGACGCGACAGCCAGTGCCTCGTAGGCCCATCTTGAGGGAATCAGGTCGCCAATGAGTGGCACATTGCCCGTGGTGCTCTTGGGGGCCAGGTCGTTGAAACTCACCACCAGTCCGCAGAGCAGGATTTGCGGTATGAGCAGCAGGGGAATACAAATGTATATGGCCACCACCGAATTAAGACATTGCGACAGAAGCAGTCCGGTGAGGCTTGCCAGCAAGGCTGTGGCGAACAAGATTGCCCACCATGTGAAGAACATGCCATGGATGCCCATGATGGTGTTGCCCACAATGATGAAGAGTAAGGTCTGGAGAAGCGAGACGCCTGCCATATAGACGATTTTCGACCAGATATAGCTATGGTATGACAAGTTAAGGAACTTCTCGCGTTTGAGCAGCGCACGGTCTTTGATGATTTCCTCGGCACTTCCGCTCATGCCCGTGAACGTAGCCACGATAACGGCCATGAAGAAATAGCTCACCATGTTCTTGTTGTCCATCACCGTATATCCCTCTGGAGGAGAGAAGCGGGTAAGGAGCGCACAGATGACTGCCAGCAACGGAGCCACCAACAAGGTGATGGTCAGATACTGAACGTTGGTGATTTTGGTCTTGATGTTTCTTGTCAGGAAGATAGCAAACTGTTTGAGCGCACCAGGTTTCTTCTGGTCGGAAAGCGGCACATCGAACTTCTCTGGGGCAGTCATCTCCTCTCGGCTGTTCAGGTAGAGCTCATGCCAGCCCTGCGGCGACATTTTCCTCTCGTCGGACTGCTCGCCGCTGTTGTTGAGCGCTTTCTCGTCGATGATATTGAGCACGATTTCAGGATTGACGTTGCCACAAGTAGGACAAGCGCTGGTCTCTGCGTCGGCATAGTTGGCAGCCTCCTTGAAATAGGTGATGGCATCGATAGGATTACCATCGAAAACAGGATATCCACCTTTGTCGAGGAGCCAAAGCCGGTCGAAGAGCTTATAAACGTCGCTTGAGGGTTGGTGGATATTCACGACAATAAGTTTTCCCTTGATAGTCTGCTCCTTCAACAAGAGGATGACCTTCTCGGTATCGGCCGACGACAACCCCGAGGTGGGCTCATCGAGGAAGAGAACGGCAGGTTCGCGTATCAGCTCAAGTGCGATGTTCAGTCGTTTCCGCTGTCCACCCGAGATGAATTTGTTGATGGGCGACCCCACTTTCAGGTCCTTGGAGGCATAGAGTCCCAAATCGGTGAGCGTCTTCGTAACCCGCCGGTCGATCTCGCTGTCCGACAATCCGTCGAAACAGAGGCGTGCCGTAAACCACAAGTTCTGGTAGACGGTGAGTTCCTCGATCAGCAGGTCGTCTTGAGGAACGTAGCCGATGAGATTGGTAGCCTCAGGCTCTGATATGTCGTGCCCATTGATGGTGATGCGGCCTTCCTGCGGCTTGAGTGTGCCGTTGAGCAGCGAGAGCAGCGTGGTCTTTCCTGTTCCCGACCCACCCATGATGGCCAGCAGTTCCCCGTTTCGGAGCGTGAAGCTCAGATTGTGCATGCCATTATCGCTGTTGGGGAACCTGAAGTTGATATCGCGACCACAGAATTCCACCTTCTCAGCCTGTTGGCGATCCTTATCGTATGTGCTGATGATATAGGAATAGTAAACCGGTTTTCCTCCAGCGTTTTTCAACACACTGCTCTGTTGCCACACCTGATATACGCCTGCAAGGACGGGCACATCGTTGAGCGTCACGATGTCATCGCCATTGTAAGTGAAGACGAGGAGTCCCGACTCGCTATCGAGCAACGTCTTGATGACGCCCTCGAACCCCTCGACCTGATGGAGCCTCACCCGCTCAGACGGACGGTTGGCCACATAGTCAGCAAAGTCGGCGAACTGCTGATCGGAAATGTGAAATTGGGCCGCCATCGTGGAGAACATGCCATCGGCCTTCTCACCATGACTACCGCAGAACTCCATAACCCTAAGCAAGAGCAACGCCTCCTCGTTCTTTTGTATCTTGCCATGCAATGACGAGCAGATATAAGTGACCGTCTGCTCACTGTCGAGGTCGTCGGTCATCTCATACGCCATACGCATGTCGCTGTAGAGATTGATATAGAGGTCGGTGTTCCGTATACCGAAATGCCGGTGCAAGTAGTTGACGAGCATTTTCTTTGCCCGCTCCTCGTCCACTTGCTCCACCTTGCCGAAAAGGGCGAAGAGGCTGATGAAACTAGAGAGTATGATGTCTGTCATTTTCTAACTGTCTTTGGTTAGTTTCTTTCTCAGTGTCAGCACGTTCATTCCTTCGATACGCTCATAGTTGATGCTGTCCATAATCTGCCTCACGAGATGGATACCCAGTCCGCCGATATGCCGTTCCTCGGCCGACAGCGTGGTATCGATGTCCTCCTGGGTGGTGGGGTCGAAGGGTTTTCCCCAGTCGCTGATGATGAACTTGAGGCGTATGTCGTCGGCCTTGGCCTCGACCTTGATATCACCCACGGTTCCGGCAGGATAAGCATAACTCATCACATTGACCACAGCCTCCTCGATGGCAAGGTTCATGCTCATGATGGTGCTCATATCGAATTCCAATTCCTCGCATACCTCATCGACGAAGGCAGCGAGCTGTGGCACCTGCTCCACATCATTGGTGAGGTTGAGCGTGCGCGAAAGTCTGGAGTCATCTGACATCATTTTACAGTATTGAACAGCAAGCATGGTCATATCGTCGAACTGGGGGGCATCGCCCACAAACTGCGTCACGGCATGTTCCATCTGCTCGATAAGCGTCTGGGGATGCTCGCCTGCCTGACGGGCCACCTCTATCATCCTTTCTTCCTGGAATTGTTCATATTTCAAGTTCTCGGCCTCTGTCACCCCGTCGGTATAGAGGAATACCGTAGTAGGCGGCTTGAGGGTGACCTCCTGCATGGTGAATTTCCAGTTTTCCATCACTCCAAGCGGCAGGTTGGCATCGCAAGGAAGCATAACAACCTCCTCGTCGTTGACAAGCAACGGGGCGTTGTGCCCGGCGTTGCAATACCGCATACGGCCAGTAGGCAGGTCGATTACGCCGATGAACATGGTGACAAACATGTTGGAGTCGTTATCCTCAACCATCTGTTCGTTGATACCACCAAGGATTTTCGCAGGATTACTCTCATGTGCCGAGGCTGTATGGAACAACGCCCTGGTGACCATCATGACCATCGATGCCGGAATGCCCTTGCCCGACACATCACCCACACAGAAATACAATTTCTCGTCGCGTATGAGGTAGTCGTAGAGGTCACCTCCCACCTCTTTGGCAGGATAGAGTTGGGCGAAGACGTCGAGGTCGGTGCGGTCGGGAAACGCTGGGAAGCGCATGGGCAACATCGACATCTGGATGTTTCGTGCGATGAGCAACTCACTCTCTATACGTCCTTTCTCCTCGTTGGAGTTCTTGATTTGCTCTATCTGGGCAATGAGCGACTGCTGCATGGTAGACAACGAATTGTGGAGCCTGAACATCTCGTCCTTTGACTTGATGACGGGGAGTGGCGTGTCGAGATTTCCCTTTGCTATCTCATCGGCAGAGTCGGCAAACTTGCTCAACGGTTTGATCATTTTATGTATATTTCTTCTGCAAACCAAAGCCACTATCAGCAGTCCGAGAATCAAAGCAACGAGGATTCCGATAATGAAGACATTCACCGGGGCAATGATATCACGCAGAGGAATGATGATTCCAATCACCCATCCCGTATGCAGGATAGGAACGACGAAAATGAAGTTGGTATTTCCATCAATGTCGGTAAAGAGCAGCAGATCTTGGTCACCGTCAAGGATTTCTTTCTCAAGATGAGATTGTCTTTTGGCTCCTCTCCTCTGGAAATAATCTTGTAATGTCTCTACGCCTTTGAAATTCCTGTCGGGGTGAACGGCCAATACACCCGTCTGTGTGGTAATGAAGCTCCTACTATGTCCCATCTTATCACCAATCCCTGCATAATACCTATTATTGTATAGGCTGTCTATCCGGTCAGCCTGTTTGGTGAGCCAGCCAAGATCGATGTCGGCCGTCTGTACGGCATACATCTCTCCCTTGGGATTGATGATAGGCATGGAATAGGTGATCATGAGCACTTCGCCGCCGCCCTCATCCACATAGGGGTCGGTCCAGATGCCTTTGCCCTCATCGAGCGGCCGGGTGAACCATTCCTGGTGGGTGTAGTCATATTCCTTAGAAGTCAATTGCTTGGTGTGGATGCCCGTACTGTCATGATAAGCATAAGGAGAGAAAAGCCTGCCTTTGTGTGGTCCCACTTCGGGGTTAGTAGCTACGGCAGCACCCACGATGTTGGGGTTGAGAGTGAGCAAGTGCTCAATGGCAAAAAATTCATTCTCTTGTCCATTTATGCTCTCCTCTGCCTCGGTAATATTATTCGACACCGCTATCTCGACTGCCGTGAAAACATTGTTGATCTTCTCGCCAGCCAAATCCATACCACTCCAGTAAAATGCCGAAAGCACCAGGAATCCCACTGTCCAGATGAGGGCGAGAAAAAGTGCCGCAAGGACGAGTGAGATGAGAAACAACGTGCCCACTATGCGCCATGTGAGGCGCACAGCAAAAGATTCTGAAGGGCAAAACATTTTTGGCAGTCTCATGATATAGATCTAATTCTTTGCAAATATAGCAATAAAATGCGAAACAGCAAGAAGTTATCCTTTTTTTTCGGTCACTCGGCATTTTCGCCATCCCAATTAAGGGCATCCCAATTAAGTGGAATCGGGCGAGACACACCGAAGTAAAGGATGTGAAAAAGGCGGATGGGCAACCCATCCGCCTTGATGTATGAAAACGTCTTATTCTTATTTGTCGAGCAAGATGTTCATCATCTCCACAGCAGCCTTGGCCACGGAAGTACCAGGACCGAAGATGGCTGCCACGCCAGCCTTGTAGAGGAAGTCGTAGTCCTGTGCTGGAATCACACCACCAGCGATGACCATGATATCCTCGCGGCCCAGTTTCTTGAGTTCCTCGATAAGTTGCGGGATAAGGGTCTTGTGACCTGCTGCGAGCGACGAGGCGCCCACGATGTGCACGTCGTTCTCCACGGCCTCACGTGCAGCCTCTGCCGGAGTCTGGAAGAGCGGTCCCATATCCACGTCGAAGCCACAGTCGGCATAACCGGTAGCCACCACTTTGGCTCCACGGTCGTGTCCGTCCTGGCCCATCTTTGCCACGAAGATACGTGGACGACGGCCCTCTTTCTTGGCAAACTCCTCTGTGAGCTGACAAGCTTTCTCGAAGTCGGAGTCGTTTTTGCTTTCTGCTGAATACACGCCTGAAATAGTTCTAATGATTGCTTTATAACGGCCTACGATTTTCTCGCAAGCATCACTGATCTCACCCAGCGTACAGCGCAGTTGTGCTGCCTTCACGGCGAGGTCGAGCAGGTTGTCCTTGCTCTTGCGCCCCTCCTTGAAGTCGCGCACGCACTCGGTGATTGCCTTGAGTGCAGCCTGGCATGCAGCCTCGTCGCGCGAGCCTCTGACTTGAGCGAGCGACTCCTCTTGCTGTTTGCGCACGGCAGTATTGTCGACCTCGAGGATATCGATGGGATCCTCATGGTCGAGACGGTACTTGTTGGTGCCCACGATGGTCTGCACACCCGAGTCGATGCGAGCCTGAGTACGTGCGGCAGCCTCCTCGATACGCATCTTGGGCAGACCCGTCTCGATGGCCTTTGCCATACCGCCCAGTTTCTCAATCTCCTGAATATGCTCCCAAGCCTTGTGCACCAGTTCGTTGGTGAGTGTCTCCACATAATATGAGCCAGCCCATGGGTCGATTTGCTTGCAAACCTTGGTCTCGTTCTGGATATAGATCTGGGTGTTACGGGCAATACGGGCAGAGAAGTCGGTAGGCAGTGCGATGGCCTCGTCGAGCGCGTTGGTGTGCAACGACTGGGTATGTCCGAGCACGGCAGCCATAGCCTCGATGCAAGTACGGCCCACGTTGTTGAACGGGTCTTGCTCGGTGAGCGACCAACCAGAGGTCTGCGAGTGGGTACGGAGGGCGAGCGACTTCGGGTTCTTCGCGCCGAAGCTCTTCACGATCTTTGCCCAGAGGAGTCGTCCGGCCCTCATCTTAGCAATCTCCATGAAGTGGTTCATGCCAATGGCCCAGAAGAACGAGAGGCGGGGTGCGAAGGCGTCGACGTCGATACCGGCGTTCACACCAGTGCGGATATAGTCCATACCATCGGCCAAGGTGTATGCCAACTCGATATCTGCGGTGGCACCGGCTTCCTGCATGTGGTAACCGGAGATAGAGATGGAGTTGAACTTCGGCATCTTCTGTGAGGTGAACTCAAAGATGTCGGCTATGATCTTCATCGAGAATGCGGGAGGATAGATATAGGTGTTGCGCACCATGAACTCCTTGAGGATATCGTTCTGGATTGTACCAGCCATCTCCTCGAGCTGTGCACCCTGCTCCAGACCAGCCACGATATAGAAAGCCAGGATAGGCAGCACGGCGCCATTCATGGTCATCGAGACCGACATTTTGTTGAGGGGGATGCCCGAGAAGAGCACCTTCATGTTCTCCTCGTTGCAGATCGACACACCAGCCTTACCCACATCGCCCACCACGCGGGCATTGTCGGGGTCATATCCACGGTGAGTGGGGAGGTCGAATGCCACGGAGAGACCTTTCTGTCCGGAAGCCAGGTTGCGGCGGTAGAATGCGTTCGACTCCTCGGCGGTGGAGAATCCGGCATACTGACGGATGGTCCAAGGACGGAAGGGATACATCATGGAGTACGGGCCACGGAGATATGGCGGGATACCAGCGGTGAAGTCGAGGTGCTCCATGCCCTCCAGGTCTTCCTTGGTGTAAACTGGTTTCACCTCGATGTGCTCGGGTGTCTTCCAGTTGTAGTCAATGCCGTTGGCTTGTTGCCACGCAGCACCATTTTGCGGCTGAATGCCAGCATAAATATCGATGTCTTTAAAATTCTTTCTCATGACTTTAGCGATTTAAATTCCCAACTTGGCATTGTATTCACGAAGTGTATCCAGCACATTGCAGCGCACATGGATGAAATTCTCTATGCCTGCGGCCTTGAGGTCTTCCATGCAAGCGGGAGCACCTGCCACGACAAACATGGCGCGGTTGTCGAGATACTTGAATGCGGGGATGGCATACTCGGCGTATTCGTCATCGCTCGAGCAGATGACCACGATATCGGCATTGGCCTTGAGAGCAGCGTCGACACCTTCTTCTACGGTCTTAAAGCCGAGGTTGTCGACCACTTTGTATCCGGCGCAAGCCAGGAAGTTGCA
>Ga0310695_10009445_pt1 | contig 14643 bp, 11 predicted proteins | sample RumenRJG_04DNA_FD_203882 | JGI IMG/M metagenome (GOLD analysis project Ga0310695, IMG submission 203882) | Bovine rumen microbial communities from Lethbridge, Alberta, Canada - RJG_04 (v2) (version 2) | ecosystem: Host-associated > Mammals > Digestive system > Stomach > Rumen | place: Canada... | reverse complement strand
ATTTGTCGTAAGGAGAGTACCAACTTCCTTGGGTTGTTTTGTGGAAACACAATTCTTGTTGGTTTAGTGATGGGACGTTCATATCTTTCACCTTTAACGGTAGAAGCATAGAAAGAGAATCCATTTAATGGTTCCAGAACCACTGCTATGTTTGGATCTCCATCAGATGAAACAACCTCAATAGACAGAACATCTTTCACATTAAATGTGTCTGTCAATAGGTGTCTTGAATTAACATATAGTTTATTCGACTTGTTGACAAGTAAAACACCAACTGGATCTGGATATAATTCCTTCTCTGTTTCAGAGAATGTATAAGTATCTAAGTCAAACTTCTTGTCAATACGTTGTATGGCAACAGCAATAGGAAAAATCGGCTCGTCTTCACAGAAAGGACAGAAATCATCTTCTTCAGTATATATGAAATCAGTTTTGCAATGAGGACAATATTTAAGATGTGCCGCAGCTTCATATAAGGCATCTATCCACTGAGACATCAATGGCCTTTTCATAGGATCCTCTTTACCAATCTCAAAAGTCTGCTTGAACAGTTCACGTATATTAGGAGTAGTAAAGAAACTATCGTAATAACGTCTAGTTAACCGATTACGAGTGTCTTCACTATCATCTATCCACGGAAGATGACCTCTCATGGCTTCGTCCATAGAAAACGTCTCGTCTATAACAACATCGCCAACAAAAGGATGACAGAATGCCAATAACTCGTGCGCAATAATTGCAAAGGAATAACAATCGCTCATTGGTGTATTGGGCATACGCCTGTTAACAACCTCTGGGGCAGCATGGCTGGCGTATATGAACACATTTCCTAATCCTGAATAGTAGTAATTGGTTTCAGGAATTGTTGCCTTGACATTCCATTTAGAACTTTCAATGTTGATATATTCTGGTACAAAGTCCTTATATACCTTGTTCTTTCTATGGTAATCCGCCAATTGCTCAGCCAAAGAAATGAGAATTTCAAATCTCTTCTTAATACCTCCAGTGGAGATAAACCACTTCTCGAAATCATCTTCCTGATTTGCCCAGCGGTAGTTTGTTATGTTTTCTACTACCGTTTTCGACGTATTACTGCTGTCTGATGATTTCCGTTTTAAGAAAGAACCGTATTTCTCGTTGAATGACTGAACTTGATTTTTGCGTGGCTTATCATCTTCTTTATGTTCTTTCTCTTCTTTAGGCTTAACAGGTTCAATCAATTTAACTTCTTCTTGTTGAGCAACTTGTTCAAAAGAAGGAAATCCAAATTCATTGACTGAAACGAGTCGGCAACGTATATGTTTTGGAGTAGGTTCGTTTTCTTGCCAATCAAACATCTGTACACGGCAGAGCGAGTCCTCATACCTTACTATATAGGACTTCCTGCCTTTAATTGTAACGACCCTTTCTACGGGCAGTTTCAATTGTGCTCCGATGTTATGTTTGATTACCTTCATTAATAATTATCACATTTATTGATATTGATTTTTCCTACGATATTTATCAGCCACTTCCAAGAGTTTTGCAAACTTTTCAAGCCTATCAGTGGGGTAGTCCCCTTTTGCAATCATCTTCTTTGTATGCTTAAACCAGTTGAGCAAATCATGCTCCTCAATCCTATGCTTAGAAGGACGACGATGATTTTCTTCTATAAAAGACATCATCTGCTCGTACTGCATTTGCCATCTCTCGTCTTGTGTCATCTTGATGATTTTGCAATGATTTAATTCTTAATTGTGGTCAGCAGGAGGTTCTGCAGCCATCATAGAAGGTGTTTCGTAATCGTCCCCAATATAATGACCATTCATCTCCAAATCAGTAATACAACAGCCTGTCGCATAGCAATACATCGTTATTATAATACTAATAGCGGCATTTAGCTCTTGTTCTGAAGCAGTAGGTGAAATATGTGATTCACTGTTGCGCCACTCCTTCACCATGAGTAACCACTGGTATAGTTGTTGCTTGGCCTCATTCGTACTATATTTCAACTGCCATAGTGGCTGCACATCGTGTATTACGTTAGCCCAAGTTACTGATTCACCTTCATTTTGTGGCTTAACCTCTTCATTCTTCATCAAGTAGTAGAGTTTCTTCAAATAAGCTTCAAATTTTGTAACCAGTAAATTGAAGGCTACAAATTTATCAACGATTGTGCTGCCGTCTTTATACAGGTTGATGAATGCACGATGTAGGAATAAACCAACACCATCAAGTGATTCAATAGATTCTTTATCCATAACATAGAATAAAGACTCTACAATTTCTTTAGATGAACGCATACTTTGCTTAACACCAGCAAGTGTGAATCCGATAATCTTTTCAACCTCTGCCTTAGATTTATTGATATGAGGCATAAATTGTATGGTCACACCAGACTCAGAATCCTGTTCGCCAGCTGTTACAGGATTCTCCAAAGCTGCGAAACCGTCATCTACAGACGGTTGCTCGATAACAACATCTTGTATAGTTATGTCATCATTCAAGTATGCTGCAAGAATCTTTTCACGCTGTTCTGGGTCAAGAATAAAATCTTTCAGCAACTTGGCACCCTTGGCACTTACCATTCGAGCTTTTGGCTCTGTGCCTTCTACCTTAGTGATGAACACTCGTGTCTTGATTGGGTCAAGCGTTAAGCGCAACTCGGCAAAGCGGTTAAAATCATCAAGATTCTCCTCTGTTGGCCCAGAAACAATAATCTGCTGAAGCATACTGATGTTGACACCTGTAGCTTCTGACAGTATAAGTATTTGTTTGTAGAGTTCCTTCAGCTGGTATTCATTAATATAGTCCTGAATGGTTTTACCTGCTTCTGGTCGCAAATCTCCACGCTGAATGTCATGAAGAATGAGAATGGCTGTACGCTGATCTTTCTGAGGTAAGGATGCAAATGTTTTATGCAGTTCCTGTAAAGCCTCTTTGGTCGGTTCACTGCCAGGACCATCTGTATAAAGTCGTTTGATGAAACGCACGAATTTAGAGTTGATGTATTCTGCATCAATGGCTCCAGTTCCTGTTTCCGTAATGTAGGTGTCAACTGGATAATCAAATTCATGACCTTCACCTCCACCTGTTCCACCTTCAAACAGTTCGCGATAACGTTGTAGCAGTACAAGATAAGTTTGCTCGTCAAGTTCCATTGTAATATGGGTATAAGTGTCCCCATGCTTAAACTCATATTCACTCTTTTCCCAAGCAAAACCTTGAAGTTTGGCTGCTTCAAGAAGTCTTGTCATGCTACTGAAGTCTTGTGCAAACATACGGCGGTCTTCACGAGTGTCGGGCAAACGCTCGAAGTTGAATATCTCATGGGAGTGGAAAATATCTCGAATATGCAGGAATTTCCTGTTGATATTCATGAGATTGTCTTCAAGTTTATCCACAAACACGCCAAGAGGACGGTCAACATAGACCTCCAGAGCATCTTCAATATTTCGCTCCATTGTATATGGGAACGTGTAGTAGTATATTGTGCCGAAGGGCTTGTCTGGGCCAAACAATCTGTTTGTACGAGAAAACGCCTGAATGATGTCCACATACTTCATCACTTTATCTACATAAAGGGTGTTTACCCATTTTGAGTCATAGCCAGTCAACATCTGAGTGACCACGATAAGTAGGTCAATTTGTTGGGTATGGTCATGCTCAATACCAACGTATGGTTTTTTGTGCGCCAGTCTCTTTGCTACATCCTTTTTGTATTTGCCATAAGTTGACAATTGGAAACTTGTCTGATATTTTGCATTATAATCAGTCAGCATTTCCAAAATGGCATCTTCACGAGCAATTCCTTCGTCGCTATTGTCTATGTTGTTATCAAAGACGGCCACAACATTCATAGAAGAATACTGTGTCTTGAATAATTTATAATATGCTATAGCTTCTGGAATATTCTGTGTTGCGAGTATCGCATGGAACTTGCGATTCTTGCTTACTCGGTCGAATTTTCCTACGATGTCGGCTGCTACTGCCTGATGGTGAATGTCTTGTTGATAGAGGTCTTTAGGAAGGTAGTGTTCCACACCGTGACGAGTTTCGCCGTTCTCTATATATGTGTCTGGCATTTCTAACTCGTGCATGAAGCGGTTATAAACCTTCATGGCCTCTGGGTCATCTTGGATTTCCTCTACACTTTTGGCATCAAGTTGGCAGAGGGCAGCCTTTTCGCGCAGTTCCTCATCACTGTAGGTGTTTATGCGGTAAGGGTCAAATCCAAGCACGTTACCATCAGGAATACCATTTGCGATAGTATATTTATGGAGCATGTCGCCAAACAGCGTTTCTGTCATAATTTCGTTATGGGCATTCTCCTCGAATACAGGAGTTCCTGTAAAGCCGAAGAGTAATGCACGTGGGAATGTGCGTTTGATGCTCTGAAGCATTTCACCGAAGACAGAACGGTGGCATTCGTCGATGATAAACACAAGTCGTTTCTTACCGATGCGTTCTATCATGGCAGCATCGATACTTGGCCCTGGCTTAACATTTGACATTTTTTGAATAGAAGTCACTATCAAGCGGTCTTCAGTGCTGGTACTATCAAGTTTTGATGCCAGAATTACTGTATTCTGTGTATCTTGAACACTTTCGTCCTCGCCTGCAAAACCACGGTACTCATCGAGCGACTGAATACTCAATTCTATTCTATCCATCAAGAATACGACCTTGTCTGCATCACCACTGTTGGCTATAAGCTGAGCGGACTTGAAACTGGTCATGGTCTTTCCAGATCCTGTAGTATGCCAAATGTAGCCGCCACGGTGTTCATGCTCATCCCAATTGATAGCATGAGTCACGTCGCATATCTTGCTGGCTGCAAAATACTGGTAGGAGCGAAGCACCTTCAACGTCTGATCTTTGTCATCAGCTATGGTGTAGTAACCAATCAACTGATGCGCCATAGGGATATTCAGAAGTTCAGTGGCTACACGGTGCCAATCGAAAATCTCCTGATTATTGAAGTCTGCCCAATGGAATTGGAACTCTTTTTGGAAACGGTCTTCTGTGCCAGGATTGGCAAAATAGAGCGTTTTCTCTGGTGTCATAGCAACGAAAATCTGCACCATTGAGAAAATACCACTACTGAAGATACCTTCATGCATGTAGCGTTTCAGTTGGAACACAGCCTGAGATACATCTACACGACTTCGCTTCAACTCTACATGTATTACGGGCATACCGTTAATGAGCAACAAAACATCACCACGTCGATCACCTGCCAAAGGATGGGTGGCACGGAAACGAGGTTGACGGACTATCTGATATCGGCTCTGTCCGGCACTAATCTCCGTTGGGTCGAAGATTTTTAGATAAACCTCCTTGCCAAAGTTTACGGAGTCATCAGCATTGTCGCGCTTAATGCTTACAAACTTAGCATTAATGAACTTGTTCACCTTGTAAGGACTACCACACATATTAACCTTGTCGATAATTTGCTGAATCTCCCCAGGTGTAAGAGGGTAGTTACCCAAACGTTCACGGTCTCGGTTCATGTCGAAGATGATGCTGGCCCAATTTTCAACCAGTTCTTCTTCGGTAGGCTGTACCAATAACTCACTGCTCCAGCCGTGTTCTGAAAGCAGGTGACAGAGAGCCAACTCGAAAGCAGACTCTTTTTCAAATGGGTGAATGTTAAGTTCGTTGCTCATATCTTTATCGCTTTTTGGTTATGCAATCATTTTGCTTAGGCAAGCTTTTCTCATCTGTTTCAGTTTTTCAATTCTTTGTTCTTGCAAAGAAATCTGTTTGTCAAAACTGCTGATAAGGGTCACAATGCGTCGTTGTTCATCCATAGAAGGAACATAAACGGGCATGTCTTTAATATCAGAATACGAAAGGGTCTGACGCATACCATCTCCCATGCTATAAAAAACCTTGCGCAAATCGAAGGTGTGAAGCTGAAGATAAAGGAACTCTGGTAATACGTTCTCACACTTTACACAGACATAAGCAGGAGAAATAATTCCTTCCTCCTTAGCCAATCCAACTCGAAGACTCTTATGGTCATTCTGTAAGTCGGTAAAACGAAATACTATTATTCCGTCTTGCACTATCTGATATGTATCAAATGATGCTGGCAATAATCCTTTTTTTGTCTGTATATCTTTTCTCACGATTTTTCCGTAACTTAATGATAATAAATTCTGATGATGTATATATTTGTTTGACACGAAATATGGTTTGGCAAGAGTTGAGAACTTTTCCATGTTCCATTTTTCGCTAAACTCTTTAAATCTTAATGGCGAGAAATACCCCCCCCCATTTTGTGGGAACATACCGTCAAGACAGGCAGATTTCATCTGTTTCAATCTTTCCAGACGCTTCTGCTGAACAGCAATGTTGGAGTCAAGTCTTTTGAAAAATGACGCTATGTAATGCTGTTCATCATACTCAGGAAAAGACAATGACATCTCGCCAAATTCAGAAAAACTAATTGATCTTCCATCTCGAATACCATACGTAATGGTCTTTAGACGTTCAACAAAGTCTTTTGACATAAACACTGTTTTCCAGAAATAATCATCATGCTGTTCCTGATTCTTAAATCCAAAAACAGTATATGCAGGTGATGTTATTCCTTCAACAGCAGAATGTGCAAAGCCTCCTTGAAATGAACGAAGGTGAATAACAAATTGCCCAGGTTTAACAACCTTGTAAGTGACTTCATTTGCTCTATCATGACTAATGTCATAGCCACTTTCACTTCTCACAGCCATACCTCTAATGTCCTGACAAGCCGATAGTACGGGTAACTCAGGGTGGTTTCTGTTATTGAATGTAACAAATAATTCTGATGCCATAGTTCTATTCCATTTTTTGTCAAAACCCTTAAACCGTATGGGGGGGGGTGTTTTCTAATTGATGTGGAAACATTGAACCGAGACATGCAGATTTCAATTGTTTCAGTCTTTCATATTGTTGTTGATGTATCATCATCTGATCATCAAGTCTCCGTAAGAAAGATGCAATACGTTTCTGCTCCTCAATACTGTTCGGAATCATTATATAGCCAGTAAGGGCAGTTTCGTCACTTATATTCATGGTGTTTTTAGCACCTTTATTGACAAGCGGCCTCATATAAGCATTCAATCTCCATGCTGGATCAAAGTAATAATGAATGTATTCTGGAGCAATTCCTTCTTTTGTGTTATACACAGCATAGAGCACAGATACAATACCTGCTTTGCCTGTATTTTGCTTTATTATGCCATATGGTTTTGCACGAAGAGGAGATTTCGTATATACAATTTGCCCTGGACGTAAAATTTTATATCCACTTACAGATTTTCCTGCATAGCTTCTGCCAAGATGTTCTATCTGATTAACGACTCCATTCTCATCAGAAACAGACAAAACATCTTCAATACCAAAGAGATTGTCGGTATTCTTTTCTTCTGATATCTCCAAGCAATCGCTTAACAACTTTTTCTTCCATTCGCCTTCAAATCCTTTGAAACGCAGTCGTGGGGTTGTTTCGTCTTCTTGTGGAAACAATAAACGGGCGCAATCCTCCAGATTCCCATTGGAAGTTTCATCGTTGGTGGTTAATATTAACTCATCCAACTGCCCATCTATACCTTGTATTGTTATCTCTTGTTTTGCCATAATCATCCTATTTATTTAGTTGATGTAAGCCTTGTAAAGCGAACTCGTCACCTGTAAGATCTGCTACAAGTTTAGATATTTCTTGCTGAGCTTCGTCCAGTTGAACTCCGAGGTCGTTATATGAAACTGCATATTTTCGAGCCAGGGTAGTGATGCTTTTTTCCATCTCGTTAAGAACGGAAGTAAGCGTACCATTGATTCCCTCTAATACAGGGTCAATCCATTTCATGTGGAGGAACTGTTCTACTTCTTCATCAGTAAGATTCTCAATTGCCTCCTTAGTCTTATCTATCAAAGCAAGTTTTTCTTCCTTGATGGCTTTGTTCAGTTTTGACTGTTCATCCCAGAGTTTAACAAACATCTTTAATTTTGCCTTTGTCTCAGGTTCAATATCATCACCTTTAGCTTTGGCATCCTTCTTAATCTTTGCCTTGTCAAGCTTCGGGTTATCATCGCCCTCCATGTATTCCTGAGTTTCTTCATCTGTAAAGCCGTCGCGTAGTTCATCAACCTCAGAGTCGATTTCCTCACTGCGAGACTCCTTATCACTTATTGCTTGCAATTCAGCTTGGAACTTCGTTTGTTGTACAAGTGAGAACGGAATAATACGACCTTTAAGGCCATCGGGAACTTCAATGTCCTCGTCGCCTTTCTTTACCAACTTATATGCGGTTTCTACAACACGGGCAGCATCTATGCCGTCTGTTTGAATGGTTTCAATATCGTTTGCAATAGTCTGCCAACCGTTGCTCATGGCTTGATAAGCTGCATAACGGTCTATCAAAGGTATGTCTGCTAACCTCTGGAAAATGTCATCGGCAATCTCGTAGCGTTCCTTCAACTCTCGAACTGTAGAAACATTTGTTATCAGTCGCTCATGTAGTTCCTCGGCAAAGCCATCAAAAGCTTTGGCAAAACGCTCACGCAACTTTGCAGTGTCGCTATCATGTTCAATGGCTGTAGCTACATCGTCTGTAGTGATAGCAGAGTATGGCTTATCACTTGCAGGTTGGAACAGATCACGACGGAGAGAGGGAAGAGCATCCCAATACTTCTTCATCAGTTCTATCTCGCTGTTAGGAATACCACCGAACATAGTCGCATAGATGTCATACTGCTCTGGAGCTTCTGATGAATCCACATAACGAGGAATATTCAGATTGTAGTTGTTTTCGCGAATAATTTCACGGCTTACTTTGCGCGAGTAGCCAGGTTCATCAGAGCGTAATCGCACGGTATCAGCAATTCGCTTGATGTCACAATCACGAAGTTTGTTGTTCTTTCCATCTTTAACAAAACCCTTCGAAGCATCGATTATGAGCACATCATCATTCTGGCGGTGCTGCTTCAATACCATGATAAGCGTTGGAATGCCTGTACCAAAGAAGATATTAGCAGGTAATCCAATTATACAATCAATCTGGTTCTTCTCAATCAGCTTCTTGCGAATCTTTCCTTCACCATCGTCTTCGGGATCTCCACGGAATAGTACGCCGTGAGGGAGAACAATAGTTAAAATGCCATCTGGTTTAAGGTGGTGAAGTTCATGCAACAAGAATGCGTAATCGGCCTTGCTCTTAGGGGCAACACCGTAATCCTTGAAACGAGCATCCATTTCTGCATCCGAAGGATCCCAATGCTGTGAATATGGTGGATTAGATACTACTGCATCCACATAAAGTGGTCGTCCTGCATTAGGCCCTGTTTTTTCAATTGGCCAGTCTTCACCAAGAGAGTCAGCACAACGTGTATCAATATTGCCAGGACGAATACCACGCATGACAAGATTCATACGTGTTAAGTTGTAAGTGTTCTCTTTCAATTCCTGAGCGTAGTATTTTACACGGTTGCGGTCTTCTATATGACGGCCTACACTCTTACCGATAGTAATAAGAAGAGAGCCAGAACCACTCGTTGGGTCATATATTTCGATTTGCTGCTTATTCTTATGGTGTTCTGCAACTATTTCAGACATTAGCATGGCCACCTCATGGGGAGTATAGAATTCGCCAGCTTTCTTTCCGGCATTGGCTGCGAAATTACTAATTAAGTATTCATAAACATATCCTAATACGTCATAGTCTTGTGAACCATCTGTTGGTATATCTTTGATGAGCTTAATCAATTCTTTCAGAGCCTTTGTTTGAGAAGCTGGATTTTCACCAAGCTTGCTTAGTCCTGCTTGTAAGGTTATAAAGATACTCTCGTAAACATGCTTATAAGTAGGGCTAACCAGTGAGTCAAAACGGTTTAAAGCCACGCTTAGGTCTGCAACGCTAAACGTAGTCTCTGGAAGGAGCCATGTTGAGAACAGATTCTTGTATTCGATGAAGTAGCCTATACTACGCTTGCAGTCCTCGATTGTAAGCGACATGTCTTCATCGTCATAGTTCTCTACAAGGTCAGGTAAGTCCTCGTCTGTCCAACCGCTACGCTTTAGGTGAGCGACCTCGTTATCAGACAAGAACTTATAAAATATAAGACCCAAAATATAGTCCTTATACTCATTGGCATCAATCTTAGACCTCATTTTATTGGCAGATGCCCAGATCTTATTAGCTAACTGTTGTTTATTCATTTATCTTTTGTTGTTTATTCTATCATGTTAGTTTACTCATTTTTCAATATTTCGAGTGCAAAGATCGGCACTATCTGTGCAGTCTTTCTGCATAGAAGAATATTTCTTTAAATTTTCTGCGATTTTTTTCTGAAAATCATCCCTTAACCACTTAGGTTGAAGCACTTCTACTTGTGGGAAGAATGAAAATATTCGAGATATAAGTTCATTGTTCGGACGTACTTCTATCTGGATGGTATATTCTTCTTCATTGAAAACCGTCTGGCTATGATGAATTGGTTTTGATACAACATAAGGAAATCTATCTGCGTCAAATTTTAGCAGTATAGTTTCTTTTTGTATCTGTTCTTCTGGAATAGTTACACCTACAACATCATCAAAATACTTGGTAAAGTCAATTGATGTATTTGGTATGAACGCTTCATTAGAAATCGAGAACTTTACAATACGGTCGAGTGCTCTATTTGAAATCCTGTCGCCATAGGGAGATTGTTCCAATCCAAATAAAAACCATCTGTTATTATATTGCTTAACATGATATGGGTGAACGACAACATCTATTTCTCTACCTGAATAGGTCTTATACTGAAGATTGATAGGTTGGTGATGAATGGCAGCATCAATTAAAGCATCCAAAAATTCCAAACCTTTTAGTTGCTCATTCTGCTCAAAAGAAACAATATTCTCTCCTGATCCCTTAACGCCAAATCGATATTCCAGGTTGGAAATGACTTCTTCCAACCAAGCATTTTTCGATCCGTCACGAAAACGTGCAAGCATGTCAATTGTTGAGCGAAGTTTTGTTACTTCTTCAGCAGAAAGTTCATTATTGAAGATAGAAAAATCCTTGTCTTCATATCTATAATAACATTTCTTTCCATCGTATTGATAGGCTTTGATGGGAGCATCGTAAGTGACACGATCACGCATATACTTAATGTCGTCACGTATTTGACGGATGCTGACCTCTGTTCCATACAAGTCATAGAGAGCTTCATTGACTTTATCAAGAAGGTCTTCAATCTCGTACTTCCTATGGAAATCGCTAAAGCAGCGGTCGAGAATCTGGTAGCGCAACAAGGCGTTCTTGTTTACAGGCATAGTCTCAGGTTTTACATCATTAGCGATTAGAGTCTAATCTGACAAGATCGTTAATCTCGCATTTAAGACAACGAGCAATCTCAATAAGATTCTCTAAACTGGGTTGAGAAGTGTTAGTTACCCACTTGGAAATCGTGGCCGGATCTTTACCCAACATTTCTGCTAGGTCTTTGTTGGATACCATGCGCTCTGCAAGCATTACCTTGATCCTGTTAATAGGCTTATTCTCCATCGTACCTTATTTATTATTGGTAAATACTATCTGCAAAGATAGTTATTTTTTTGAAAATCTGCGAATAACTCGCAAAAAATACAACTATTTTATAAAAAAATAGATGAATTAGCCATTTTTTCTCTAGTTTTTTGTATTTTTGCACCTAAACGTTGAGAATTCTAGCTTTTATCGTTTTCTCAGATAATATGAGCATCTGTGCAGATAGACTGCACTCTTGGATCATAATTTTGCCACGTTAATATAGATATCATTTAAACCCCGATAATATGAAGCATCTAACAAAAGAAGAGCTTATTGAACAGTTAAAGGTACTCGCCAATGATGAGACTGACATACCTGAGAGTATGGGCGCTATGTGCTATTCTCCAGCACCACCTGAACCTGTTAAGGTCAAATGCGACTCTTGTGGTAAACAAATACGGGAAATGTCTTGGAGAAAAATTAATAGGCATGTACTTGAAAAGAAAGTAGAAACGATGACAGAACTTGGCTTTGATGTTAAGATTGAACATCTTTGTGCTGATTGTGCCGGTAAGCTTGGACTCAAAGATGAAGACGGAGATACATTATTCGACGGCGAAATGTATTATGTGTTCTACTTCAAGACGAAAGAGCAAGAGAAGTATCATCTTGCAATCTCAAATGACGAAGATGATTATAATGCTGTCATCGCTTTCCTTAAGAATGAAAAGTCATATACGGATTTCTTCGATAATACACATTTGGTTAGGGAAGAACTATCTTTAATCGAACGAATGACAGGAATTTCAATTGAATAGGATGCATATTATAAGCCTGCCAAAGTCTGTCGCACTGGAACTGACCTACAACTGCAACCATTGTTGTAAGTTCTGTTCTTGTCCTTGGTATGCTCCAAATACGACATACCAGAAAGGAAAGGAGTTAACTGTTACAGAGTGGAAAATGGCTATTGATAAGCTTTATGATAAGGGCGTAGAATCTTTCTCGATCTCTGGCGGTGAGGTGCTATTGAAGGAAGGCTTTGAAGAAATTCTGGCATTCATAAGGAAGGAAGGTGTTCAAAGAGGACTCAATCATCCGATAGTTCTTATATCGAACGGGCTTGCTATGAAAGAAGAGTATATGTCCTTGTTTAAAGAGTTAAATGTACATCTTAGCATGAGCCTGCCCGGTTATGAGACATTCCAGGAGCATACTGGAGTTGATAATGCAGAGGGTGTCCTTCATTGGTTTGAAGTGGCAAAAAGCTACGGAATAGAAGCAACTTTGAATGTAACAGTTACGAAAAAGAACTATCATGAGCTGTTTGAGACCATTTCGCAGGGATTAATACATGGTGCCCACGACATTCTGTTGAACCGCTTCCTTCTGGGGGGAAGGGGACTGGCATATAAAGAAGAATTGGCTTTAAATACTGAGCAGGTAAATGGGATGCTTGATATAGCAGAGGAAGTTCTGACGTATGCAAATCGATATGGTAATGTAGGAACAGAGATTCCTATCTGTGCCATAAAAGACGTGGATAAGTACAAGAGAGTACATATAGGCTATCAGTGTGCTGCTGCCAAAGGTTTCTTTGTAGTTGACCCTTCAGGGAAGATTCGTACATGTAATCATTCGCCAAGAGTTGTAGGACATATTTTTGAGAAACCAATGATTTCTGATGCTGATTACTGGAATATGTTCGCAACAAGTGATTATATGCCAGAATCATGTTCTGGGTGTAAACTGTCAAAAATGTGTGATTGTGGCTGTCGTGAAGTGGCAAACATACTTCATGGAAATCCGAAAGAAAAAGATACAAGTATAACAGAATAAAACTATGACTGGAAATAACTATACTGAGGAGGAAAAATATTGGTTGACTGGAGGTAATACAGGAACTCTACCTGATCGTATCACTCCGTCGATGATTAATGTCCTGGAGCCGAACGAGATATTCGTATTCGGTAGCAATATCCAAGGGATGCATATGGGAGGTGCTGCAAGGGTTGCATACAGTAAGTTCGGCGCAGAGTGGGGGAATGGAGAAGGACTTCAGGGCCAGTCTTATGCTTTGCCGACAATGGAAGGAATCGAGTGTACTGAAGCAGCAGTTCGTCACTTCACAACATGTGCAAAGGAACATCCAGAATTGAAATTCTTTGTGACTCCCGTAGGATGCGGTATTGCTGGATATGCCCCAGAGGATATCGCACCAATGTTCAAAGATGCTGCTGAACTTGATAATGTCTATCTTCCAGTAAGCTTCTGGAAAGTTTTGATGGATATAGATAAGGCATGAAGACGTATTTGGAGATTCAGGTTCCGTTGAGATATGATGCAACTTGGTTTCAAAAGCTGAGACTTGCATATAGTAATATTGATGTAAGATGGCAAATGGCCTACCATCATATTACAATGGCCTTTGTTGATGAAACGCCTGAAGATGTCGATCTTCGTCCTCTTTTGGAGAAACATCTGAAGACGTTTCCTGCCCCGACACTGACTTTTGACAAGTTGGATGTCTTTACCGCAATGTCAGGAATGCATATTGTTTATCTGACTGCGACGGATATTCCTCAGTCCTTTCTTTCGCTGATAGAGAGTATCCGCTCAGATATGAAGACTGTTGGCTGTGTTATGGACTCATTGTTTCGATTACATGTGACATTGGGCAGGGTAAAAGAGACTCACATCCCGTTAGCGGTGATTCAAGAATTGACGGGCTCTGTTTCCTTATCAGCATTTTCTTTAACCTTGGAAAATGTTGATTACAGGGTCTTCCGTGGTAAAACAATATATGAAACGAAATTGAATAGAGGAAAATAGCGTCGGTTTAATGCTAAATAAGTTAAATCACACTTTATTCTGCTAAATTATGAGTATTTTTGCATCCAGATTTGAATAGTACATAACAATTACATACGATATATATGACACAAGAATATGCAAGGGTATCTGCAGAAATGCCCGAAAACAAAGATAAGAAATTCCTCCGTCAGGATCTGACATACGAGATAGAGAGCAAAGACGTAAAGGATGAATTTACCGTCAAGTTCTGATTATGGAAAAGAAAAGTGATACCTATCAGATAGCTTCTGATATCCAATGGGAATATGCCGGTGATGGAATAGTTCGTCAGATTATGGCCTACGATGAG
>Ga0310695_10009442_pt1 | contig 14646 bp, 7 predicted proteins | sample RumenRJG_04DNA_FD_203882 | JGI IMG/M metagenome (GOLD analysis project Ga0310695, IMG submission 203882) | Bovine rumen microbial communities from Lethbridge, Alberta, Canada - RJG_04 (v2) (version 2) | ecosystem: Host-associated > Mammals > Digestive system > Stomach > Rumen | place: Canada... | reverse complement strand
CCCTTGCGGGCCAGACCGTCCTGCTTGTGAAGCCGCAGACCTACATGAACCTTTCGGGCGACTCGGTCGCGCCTGTCGTGAAGTACCACAACGCGACGGCGGCCGATCTTCTCGTGGTCCAGGACGACATCGATCTCGCGGTGGGGAAGCTCCGTATCCGCAAGGCGGGCTCATGCGGCGGACACAACGGGATACGAAACATCATAGAGCGGCTCGGCACGCAGGGGTTCGTGCGGATCAAGCTTGGCGTCGGCAAGGACAAGTCAAACGTGGTGGGACACGTGCTCGGCAAGTTCGATCCCGAGTCGCGCGCAGTCATGGACCGCGTCGTTGAGGCGGCCGCGAAGGCGGTGGCAGCCGTCGTTTCGGAGGGGCCCGACAGGGCGATGAACACATACAACGGATTTGACGCAAAAATCCATGTGTAGGACAGAGCTGTTTTTGGTATAATCATATTTTAAGGAGAAGTTTGTGAACACGATTCCATATAAGACATATCTCGAAGAGAACGAGCTGCCTGAATGTTGGTACAACATGCGCGCGGACATGAAAAAGAAGCCCGCTCCGCTCCTCAACCCCGCGACTGGAGCGCCTTGCACGGCAGAGGACCTTTCGCACGTGTTCTGCGACGAACTTGTCGCGCAGGAGCTTGACGAGACAACGCCGCTTTTCAAGATACCGAAGTCGATCCGCGACTTCTACAGGATGTTCCGCCCCTCGCCGCTCGTGAGGGCGTACTTCCTCGAAGAGGCGCTCGGCACACCGGCGAAGATATACTACAAGTTCGAGGGCAACAACACCTCCGGCTCCCACAAGCTCAACTCCGCCGTCGCGCAGGCGTACTATGCGAAGGCGCAGGGGCTCAAGGGCGTGACGACCGAGACGGGCGCGGGCCAGTGGGGAACGGCGCTTTCGATGGCGTGCGCGTTCTTCGGTCTCGACTGCCGCGTCTTCATGGTGAAGTGCTCCTACGAGCAGAAGCCGTTCCGCCGCGAGGTTATGCGCACCTATGGCGCGAGCGTCACGCCTTCGCCTTCGACGGAGACCGAAGTTGGCCGCCTCATCAACGCCGAGCATCCCGGCACGACCGGCTCGCTTGGCTGCGCGATCTCCGAGGCGGTGGAGACTGCGGTAAAGACCCCGGGCTACCGCTATGTGCTCGGCTCGGTTCTCAACCAGGTGCTCCTTCACCAGTCGATCATCGGCCTCGAGGCGCGCGCGGCGTTCAGAAAGCTTGGCGTAAAGCCCGACGTGATCATCGGCTGCGCGGGCGGCGGCTCCAACCTCGGCGGCCTCATCGCGCCTTTCATGGGCGAGAAGCTGCGCGGCGAGGCAGACTACCGCATCGTCGCCGTCGAGCCGGCGAGCTGCCCGTCGTTTACGCGCGGCAAGTACGCCTACGACTACTGCGACACCGGGCGCATCTGCCCGCTTGCGAAGATGTACACCGTCGGCGCGGACTTCATCCCCTCGCCGAGCCACGCGGGAGGCCTAAGGTTCCACGGCATGAGCTCGACGCTCTCCGAGCTCTACGACCAGAAGCTCATGGAGGCGGTGAGCGTGAAGCAGACCGACGTGTTCGCGGCCGCACAGCAGTTCGCGCGCACCGAGGGCATACTCCCCGCGCCGGAGTCGAGCCACGCGATACGCGCCGCGATCGACGAGGCGCTCAAGTGCAAGGCCGAGGGGAAGGAGGAGACGATCCTCTTCGGACTCACCGGCACCGGATATTTCGACATGAAGGCCTACGAGGCGTTCAACGACGGAACGTTGAGCGACTACGAGCCGACGGACGAAGACTTGGGGCGCAGCTTCGCAAAGCTGCCGAAGGTCGTGGCAAGGTAATTTAATCCCAAGGAAAAAGACTATGAAAGCGAAGCTGACGGTAACCTGCAACAACCAGACGAAGGCGTATGCGCTCCCCGAGCAGGGAGTGAAGATCGGGCGCGACCCAGGCCAGTGCCAGCTCGCGCTCCAGGATCCGGACGTCTCGTCGCTGCATGCGTTCATGTGCTGCAAGAACGGCACATGGATGCTCCAGGACCTCGGGTCCACGAACGGCACCTACGTGAACGGGGACAAGATTACGACAGTCGGGCTGAAGTCCGGCGACAGGATCAAGTTCGGCGCGAGCGTCAGCGCGAAGATCGAGATCGAGGAGCCGAAGAAGGAGGTCGTCGCGCCGCCGAAGCCGGCAACTCCGCCACCGCCGCCGCAGAAGAGCGCGATCAAGGTCGACAACACGCCCCCGCCCGAGATGAGCGCCGACGACGTCGAGCTCATCAAGCTCCTGAACGAGAAGTTCGCGCTCGCGAAGGAGAACCTTTCCCAGGTCGTCATAGGCCAGATGGACGTGATCGAGCTTGTCCTGACCGCCATCTTCGCGCGCGGCCACGTTCTTCTGATGGGCGTGCCCGGCCTCGCGAAGACGCTGCTCATCTCTACGCTCTCGAAGGTCCTAGACCTCCAGTTCAAGCGCGTTCAGTTCACTCCTGACCTGATGCCTTCCGACATCACGGGAACCGACGTCCTCGAGGAGGACAAGGAGTCCGGCGGCAGGAAGTTCCGCTTCGTCGAGGGCCCGGTCTTCACGAACATGCTTCTCGCCGACGAAATCAACCGTACTCCGCCGAAGACGCAGGCCGCGCTCCTCGAGGCCATGCAGGAGCACCACATCACCGTCGGCACCAAGACGTACAACCTCCCCGAGCCGTTCTTCGTCATGGCGACGCAGAACCCGATCGAGCAGGAAGGCACGTATCCTCTTCCCGAGGCGCAGATGGACCGATTCCTCTTCAACATCATCGTCAAGTACCCGTCCGCCGCGGACGAAGAGACGATCATTCGCAACGTAACTTCGAACAGGAAGGTGAAGCTCGAGAAGGTGCTCGACGGCGAAACGGTGCAGAAGCTCCAGGAGGTCGTCAAGCGCGTTCCCGTCGCGCCGCACGTCATCCAGTACGCGGCGACGCTCGCGAGGATGTCGCGCCCGAAGGAGCCGGACGTGCCGGACTTCGTCAAGGAGCTCGTCGGCTGGGGCGCAGGCCCGCGCGCGGGCATCTCGCTCATCACCGCGGCGAAGGCGTGGGCGATTCTGCACGGCCGCCACCACTGCACGATGAAGGACGTCGAGGCGATTGCGATGCCCGTTCTCCGCCACCGCGTCATCACGACGTTCGCGGCGGAGGCCGCGGGTGTGACGTCAGACGACCTCGTCAACATGCTCCTCAAGGAACTCAAGCCCACTCTCGACCTCGAGATCTGATGGCCAAGCTCTCCCAGCCCTCCTACATGAAGTGGCTGCCGCCGAAGACGACGGCGACCATTTCGCGCTGCGAGTTCTTCGGGCGCACGATGAAGTCCGGTTTCATCTCCGGGCGTCACCGTTCGCCAAAGAAGGGCAACTCCGTAGAGTTCGCGGAGCATCGCCAGTACATGCCTGGCGACGATTTGAGAACGCTCGACTGGAAGGTGCTCGGACGCAAGGATCGCCTCTACATCCGCCAGTACGAGGAAGAGACCAACCTCCGCACGATGATTCTCCTTGACTGCTCGGGGTCGATGGCCTACGGCGGCGACGCGGCGGCGGAGCTCGACGGGAAGAAGCTCACCAAGTTCGACTACGCGCGCTATCTCGCGGCCGGCATCACCTACATGTTCTCCGGCCAGCAGGACGCCGTCGGTCTCGTCACTTTCGACACGAAGATACGCGAGTACCTCCCGGCGAAGTCCTCTGCGTCGCAGACCAGGCGCATACTCGAGTTCCTCGACAAGTCGAAGCCGGGCGGCGAGACAGACCCCGCGCCGGTAATCAACGACATCGCCGAGCGCATCCCGTCGCGCGGCCTCGTCGTGGTGATATCCGACCTCTTCACGCAGGACGCCGACGCGCTTGTCAAGGCGCTGCACCACTTCACGTTCCGGAAGCACGAGATCGTCGTCCTCCACGTGATGGCCGAGGAGGAGCTCACCTTCGGCTTCGACGGACACGTGCACTTCGAGAACCTCGAGGGGCCCGACGAGATGATGATCGACGCGAAGTCGATCAGGGCGAGCTACCTCGAGCAGGTCAACGCCTTTCTCAAGAAGATCGGCGACGGCGTCAGGAAGACGGGCGCGGACTACGCGCCGATGAACACGAAGATCCCGTTCGACAAGGCGCTCGTCGAGTACCTGTCGCGCAGGCGGAGCGGGGGGAGGTAGGCCATGCAGTTCATAAACATGGCGATGCTCTTCGCGCTCGCGGCCGTCGCGATACCGATCATCATCCAGATCTTCACCCGCAAGAACGCGCGGAAGATCCAGTGGGGCGCGTGGCTGTTCCTCGACAAGACGATGAAGAAGCGCAAGAGGAAGGTGCTTCTCGAGGACATCCTCCTCCTCGCGAGCCGCTGCCTCGCCGTCGGTCTTCTCGCGCTCGCGTTCGCGCGTCCGTTCGTTAGGCCCGATTCCCCGGTTCCGTGGGCCGTCACCATGCCCGTGATGCTCCTCTCGATAGTGGCGATCGGCATCTCCTTCGCGCTCTGGCGCTATCCGAAGCACCGGCTCGTCATGATGGCGCTTGGCATCCTGCTCTTCGTCCTCTCCATCGCGACAATCGTGTTCGAGCGCCAGCTCAACCTCAAGCGCTTCGGCCTCGGAGCGACAAAGGACGTCGTCCTCATAATCGACGGCTCCGCGTCGATGTCGATCGTCAACGACGGGAAGACCAACTTCGAGCGCGCTGTCGAGGAGGCGAAGAAGTACGTCGAGAACGCGCCTCGCAACACGTCTTTCGCAGTGATCATCGGCGGCCCCGTGCCTCAGGTGATGAACCCGGTGCCGATCGCCGACAAGCGCGTGATACTCTCGACGCTCGACCGCCTCTACATCGCGAACGGCACGATGCAGATAGCGGGCAACCTGACCGCGGCGGCCGTGACGCTTGCGCAGGGCCACAACGCCGTCAAGCAGATCGTGATAGTCGGCGACGGCCAGACGGTCGGCTGGCAGCTCGAGGACAAGGAGCGCTGGAAGACGATCGGGCGCGTGTTCTCCTCCCTCAAGACCCAGCCGATCGTGACATGGCGCACGCTCCCGCTTCCGACGTCGATAAGGAACCTTGCCGTCGGGTCGGTCCGCCCGTCGCGCGACATCGTGGGCACAGACCGCGACGTGGACCTTCAGGTGACTGTCGTGAACGCCGGCACCGAGGCGGTCACGCCGAAGAACGTGTCCCTCACAGTCGAGGGCGAGGTCAAGAAGGCGCACGACCTTCGCCAGCTCGAACCGGGCGAGGAGCAGACGTTCACCTTCACCCACCGGTTCGCGAAGGCGGGCGGGGCGATAGTCTCGGCGAAGGTTGAGTCGGGCGACGATCTGCCAGCGGACGACGTCTACAAGTACGCGATGCCCGTCCTCGACAGCCTGCGCGTCCTTCTCGTCGACGGCAACGCGGGCGCGCCGCTGATGAAGCGCTCCACAACCTTTACCGGCCTCGCGCTCAGGCCAGAGATGGCGGCGCTCACAGGCGAGTCGCAGACGAGGGAGTTCCTCCTTGAGACCGTCGTTGAGGACGTCACGACCGCAGGCCAGCGGCGCAACTTCGGCGGCTTCTCGGCTGTCATACTTGCGGGCGTGCGGCGCCTTTCCGACGAGACCAGAGACGCGCTCGCGCGGTTCGTCTCGGTGGGAGGCGGGCTTCTCGTCATGCCTGCGCCCGGGCTCGACGGAAAGTTCTTCGACGAGTGGACGGCTGACGGACGCAAGGTGATGCCGGCTCCGTTCGGCGCCTGGCGCAGGAACGAGTCTGCGCTTGACCCAAACGCCTTCCGCGAGATGTTCCTGCGCTTCCGCACGGGCACCGACCTCGGCACGGTGACGCCCGAGCGCATCGTCGAGTTCGGCGAGGGCTGGTCGTCCAACGCGGTCGTGACGGCGAAGCTGGCCGACGGCACTCCGTTCGTCGTGGCGCATAGTCTGGGGCGCGGCATGGTCGTAGAGACGGCGGCTCTCTTCGACGCGGCGTCCGGCCTTGTCTCGAAGCGCGGGTTCGTGCCGATGGTACACGAGCTAGTATATTCGCTCGCGCGACCTGCGTCCGTCTCGCTCGACGTCCGTCCGGCCGAGGGGCTGACGCTTCTCGTCGCAAGCGGGGCCTCGGGCGCCGAAATTGCCGGAGAGCAAGGCCTTATGGGATACTATTTCCCCAAGCTCGGCTGCCTCGGCAAGCCGGTCACGCGCATGGAGAGCAAGATCGCCTTCAACTGGGGCGGGGGAGGCCCGGTGCCTGGCTTTCCTGGGGACAACTGGTCGACGCGCTGGCGCGGCGTCATCAGGGCGCCCGAGAGCGGCAGCTACAAAATCTGGTGGGACGTGGACGACCGCTTCTGGCTGAAGATCGGAGGCAAGGAGGTCGGCCACAAGACGTACGTCAGGTTCGAGAAGGACAAGCCATACGCCTTCGAGGGGAAGTTCGAGGAAGACGGCGGCGGCGCCTATGTCACGCTCAAATGGCAGAAGCCGGACGGCAAGCGCGAGGAGCAGATACCGGCTTCTGTATTCTCCATGAGCGCGGCCGGTGTCGAGGGCGCTGGCGATATCGTGGAGATGACGGATCCGCACGGCGAGACGTTCTACGCCGAGATGTTCCAGGGCGCCGAAGGCCTTTTCCTCAGGATTACTCGAAGCGTCATCCCCGGTGTCTACGCCGTCAACGCGGTCCCCGAAACGCTCAGGGACGCATGCCGAGGGGTGATGGACCAGGAAGGGCGCATCCTGTTCACTGTTTCGTCGGGTGTCGAGGAGTCGACTATGACGGCGATCACGCAGAACGAACTCTCGGATCTCTGCAACTACGTACAGATATCCCAGGCGATAAAGGATGAGGACGTCATAAAGGCCATAGGAGGGCAGAGCTTCGGCAAGGAGGTGTGGCGCATCCTCGCGTTCGTGGCGTTCCTCTTCCTCGTCACCGAGCCCGCGATCGCGCGCTGGATAGCGATCAACCGCCGCACGGGCGACATCATCGACACGGAGGGTTCATGGATCAGAACGTAATACGCACCGACCTGCTTCCCGAGTCGATGGCTCTTTGGATAATCGCGCTCCTCGCCCTTATGGGGGTCGCGGCGTGGGTGGCGTGCCACTGGGCGGTGAAGCACTATGCGGCGAACAAGCTGAACGTCTGGTACAGGGCTCTTCTCAGCGTGCCGCTCGGCACCATCGCGTGCTGGCTCGTACTGCAGACCCTCGCGCGCATGATGTTCCTCGCGACGCCGTGGTCGCTGTTTCTCGCGTCCGTAATGGGCGCCGTGTCCGTCGAGGCCGTCAGCGCGTTCTACGGCCACGAATGCGCGCGCGTCCCGCCGAAGACGGCGAAGATCCTTGTCGCGTGCCGCATGGCCGCGGTGATATTCACGCTTCTCGTCCTGATGCAGCCCGTCATAATAGGCGAGCGCGAGCGCACGGTAAAGGAGCGGGTTCTTGTTCTCGTCGACGACTCGGCGTCCATGCACTTCAAGGATACGCTGATGACGCCAGACGAGAAGAAGGATCTCGCCGCCGCGCTCAAGCTCGAGAAGCTCCCCGATGACAGCATGACGCGCGCGGAGATGGTCCGCATGCTGATAGCGGCAGGAGGAGACGACAGCTTCCTGAAGCGCACCGCCCGCAAGTACGAGGTGGACGTGTTCAGGTTCGGCAACGGCCTTCAGCGCGACGAGTCTATTGCCGAGGAGAAGCCTGTTGACGCGAAGGAGGAGATGTTCCGTTCGGTGACCGACGTCACAAAGGCCCTCGAGCTCGCCTTGAGGGAGGTGCCGGCGGAGGAGATAACCTCCATCATCATGTTCACCGACGGCATACACAACGGCGACGCCGGAGTCGAGTCGATCTCCCGCAAGCTCGGCGGCTACGGAATCCAGGTCTCGACCGTGCTTGTCGGAGGCAGCGTAAAGCCGTTCGACCTCGCCGTCGCGTCTGCCGACTCGCCGGAGTCCGTCTTCCTCGGAGACAAGGTCCGCTTCACCGTGCGCGTCTCGGCGACGCGCGCCAACGGACGCAAGGCGAAGATACACTTCTCCGACGACAACGGCGAGCTCGACGTCAAGGAATTCACCGTCGAGGGCGACGACTGGTCGAAGGAGTTCAAGTTCACCGACATCCCGAAGGACCAGGGCGTCTACGGCTACAACTTCACAGTGACCCACGTCGAAGGGGAGCTCTTCGACGACAACAACGAGCGCAGGCTCGAGGTCGCGGTTTCCGACGACCGCATGAACGTTCTGCTCGTGGACGGCCGCCCTCGCTGGGAGTACCGGTATCTGCGCAACCTCTTCTACGGCCGCGACAAGTCGGTGCATCTGCAGGACTGGCTCGTCCACCCCGACTCGATCGCCGGCATCCAGCCGAAGCTCCTCGAATTCGCGAGCGCGTCGCGCCCGTTCGGCCAGTCTGAGGCGGGCGGTTGGCCCATACAGGACAACGACTGGCGGCAGTTCGACGTCATCATCATCGGCGACATAGGCGAGGACGTTCTGACGGAGGACGTCATCGAGCAGCTAAGGTACAACGTCGAGGACCGCGGCGCGCTTCTCGTCCTCATCTCGGGCTCCGAGTACATGCCTTACTCGATTACGAACCAGAAGCTGCGCGACCTCATGCCGATCGAGTACGAGCCGTCCGCGCAGAGCCACCGTGTCGCTCCTGAGGACGCGTTCGTCTTCCAGCTCGCGGCAGCTGGCCGCGGCCATCCTGTTATGAACCAGAGCTCGTCCTCCTCCGAGAACGAGGACATCTGGGCCGACATACCCGACTTCCACTGGCGACTTCCGATTTCCGGCGTGAAGTCGGGCGCCGACATCCTCGCGTATGCGAAGCCGAAGAAGTCTTCGGGAGCCGATGACGCCGGCGCAATAGCGGAGTCCGTCGCGGCCACTATCGAGGAAAACCCCGAAGCCGCGCTGAAGCGGCTTGAGGACATGCGCGGCGAGCAGGGGCGCAACGCCCTCGTCGTGGCGGGCGCGAAGGGCAAGGGCAAGGTGCTGATGCTGATGACCGACTCGATGTGGCGTCTCCGCTCCAAGACCGGGGACCAGCTGCACCACCGCTTCTGGGGGCAGATCATGCGCTGGGGCGCGGGCGAGAAGCTCAGGTGCGGCAACATGTACGTGCGCCTCGGCACCGACCAGCTGAGGTACGGCGCGGGCGAGACGGTGAAGGTCCTCGCCAGGTTCCTCGACGAGAAGCACAACGGTATCGACGGCCTCGATCCCCGCTTTATGGTCCGCGCGCCGAACATGGGCGCGAGAGTGTCTGTGTTCGATGCAAAGAAGCGCCCCGACTCCAACGGCCTCTACGAGGTGGAGATACACGGCTGCACGGCCCCAGGCCTGTACGAGGTGAGCCTCGACTGCCCCAAGGCGCAGGAGCTCCTCGGCCGCCGCTATCCGGCGGACAAGCTGAAGACGAGCTTTGTTGTCGTCACAACCAAGCAGCCAGCCGAGAAGGTCGACATCGCGTCGACGCGCAACCACGTCGAGCGCGTCGCCTTGGCGACAGGCGGCAAGGTCCTGAAGCCGTCCGAGTATATCGCGCTCGCCAGCGATTTCGGCGGCGGCTCGAGACGCATCTCCGACCGCGTTGAGTTCCACCTCTGGTGCCTTCCTCCGCTGTTCCTAATCATCATCGGGCTGCTTACCGCGGAATGGATACTCCGAAAACGCGCTTCGCTTGCATAATGCCATGAAATACAAGAACATACCGCCACAGATAGCCGCCAAGCTCAACGAGAGCGTGGGCCGGGTTCGCCGCATTCTCCTCGTGCGCGGCACCTGCGCCACGCTTGCCGTCTTCGTCGCATCGGTCTTATCCATAATGGCGATCGACGCGATGGTGACGATCTATGTCTCGTGGGTCAGATGGCTCCTCTGGGCTTGCTGCGTCGCGGCGACCGCCGCTGTCGCGTGGTTTGCGCTGATAAAGCCGCTCCGCCGCAAGTTCACGGCTGCCGAGATCGCGGCGCTCATCGAACGCAACCACCCCGAACTCGAGGAGCGTCTTTCCACCGTCGTCGAGCTCGCGCAGGCTGGCGACCTGTCGTCTTCCTCCCGTCTCATGGAGGAGATTACGAAGGACGCCGTCAAGGACGTGCAGACGGTATCGCCAAAGAAGGAGTTCACGGGAAGGACCGTGAAGCCGAGGTTTATCGCCGCTGCGATCGCCGTAGGCATACTCCTCCTTCTGTTCGCGGTGTTTCCAGACGCCACGCTTAGGCTTGCGACGCGCGCGCTCGTTCCGTCTGCCGAGGTTGACAACATCTACGCCTCTTCGCTCAAGGTGTCGCCAGGCGACAAGGTCATACTCGAGGGTACTCCCATCGCTCTCTCTCTCGCCGTCAGCGAAGGCTTTCCGTCGAGGGCGTTCGTCAGGACGCGGCAGGACGGCAGGAGCGAGGCCGTGGAGCGGATGGTCAGGGTTTCTGAAGAGGGCGCTGAAGGCCCCGTGATATATTCGTTCTCCTATCCGCGCGCGACGAAGAGCTTCAACTACAGGATAAGCTGCGGAAGCGCCCTGACGCGCGCGTACAGGGTAGAGGTTGTTCCCGAGCCGAGGTATTCCGAGAGGATGGTCGAGGTGCGTCACCCCGAGTACACCGGCCGCGAACCAGAGCGCTACACGAACACGGCCGCGATAGTCGGCCTCGAGGGGTCGAAGGTTACGGTTTCCGTCAAGCCGTCGCGTCCCGACGTCGAGGGCTCGATTACGCTCCCCGGCGACGTTGTGGTTTCTGGATCCGAGTCGGACGGCCGACTCTCGTTCTCGTTCAACCTCGAGAAGGGCGGCGAAGGAGGCTGGAGCTCGCAGGTGTGGGATTCCCACGGCTTCACGAACCAGATGGAGACGTCCTCCATAACGATTGTCAAGGACATGCCGCCCGAGGCGAAGCTCGTGTCGCCGGAGAAGATGGACCTCAAGCTCCCGGTGAACGGCAGCCTTCCGCTCGAGTACTCCATAAAGGACGACTTCGGCCTTTCGCGCACCACGCTTGAGGTCTGCATAGGCGCTGGCGCGTGGGAGGAGTACAGGCAGCTCGAGCCGGAGAAGTCCGGCGACGTCACGTGGGGTGGTTCGCACGTGGTCCACTTCGTCTCCGGCGGCTTCAACAACGCGGCCGTTGTGCGCTTCCGAATCAAGGCCGAAGACAATCTCCCTGCCGATCTCGGTGGCCCCGGCCGGGCCTATACTCCCGAGGTAATGGTCAACCTCGTGGGCAGCAAGGATGCGAAGTCGTTCGGCCGGCAGTCGCTTAACGCGCAGATCGACGGCGCCAAGAAGGACATACAGAACATCGTCGACCACCTCAAGACGGCCAAGAAAAACTTCGAGGGATCGAGGGGATCGTATGCGAACGCCGAGAAAAATACCTGGCAGCGTTCCGAGGCGGTCAAGTCCAGCGAAAGGGCGCGGTCGGCAATGCAGAACGCCGAAGCTCTTCTCTCCGACTTCATCGACGGCCTTCTAGACAGCCGTCTCGACACGGGGGCCGAGATGTTCAGGCCTATCCTCGACAAGCATGTGACTCCAATCCGCCAGGGTTCGGAGGATGTGTTCCTCATGTCCCGCTGGAATGAGAAGAGCGATGCATGCAAGACGCTCGCTAAGGACACCGATACTGCCATCAAGGCTTTCGAGGAGGCGAAGCGCAAGTTCGACCTTCTGACCAGGGCTGCCGAGGAGCTGCAAAAGATGCAGGATCTCGTGGAGCGCGAAAAGGCGCTTGCCGAGCTTGCCGAGAAGGGCGAAATCGACGCAAAGACGCTCGAGGAGGAGGAGAAGAAGCTTCTTGAGGAGGTCAAGGATGCCATAAAGGATGACCTCGAGAAGAACCTCGACAAGCAGATCGAAAAGGCGAAGGAACTCGAAGAGAAGGGCAAGGACCTCGCCAAACGCCAGGAAGAGATCGAGAAGAAGGCCGAAGAAGCGGCAAAGAACGGCGACGATGCCGGGAAGAAGGCGGCTGCAGACGAGGAGAAGAAGCTTGCCAAGGACATCTCTGACCTCGCGCGCGAAACCGACAAACTGACAAAGGAGATCGAGCAGCAGACCGGTTCGCAGGAGATGGACGAAAACAGGACATCGGAGGGTGCGGAGAAAGCGACCGAGATGGCGGAGAAGGCCTCTGAATCCGCGAACGACGCAGCGGAGAAGATGAAGAACGGCGACATGGATGGAGCCAAGAGCGACATGCAGAATGTCAAGGATGCTCTTTCGGAGGCGCAGCAACAACTGAACAACGCCCAGCAGAAGATGGGTTCCAAGAACGACGAGTTCGAGCAAAACGCCAACAGCCTCGGCGACATGGTCAAGACGATGGAGGAGGCCCTTGATGCCGCCAAATCCGCCGCCGAAGCCCAGGAGCGCCAAGGCGAGCAGTCTCAGGGACAGGAAGGCGAGTGGACACAAGGTCAGGATGGCGAACGTCAGGATGGCGAGCAGTCTCAGGGGCAGGAAGGCAGCCAGCAGCAAGGTGATCAGCAGCAGGGCCAGCAACAGCAGCAAGGCCAGCAACAGCAGCAGGGTCAGCAACAACAGCAAGGCCAGCAACAGCAGCAGGGTCAGCAGCAACAGCAGGGCCAGCAACAGCAGCAGGGCCAGCAACAGCAGCAAGGACCAATGCAGCAGGCCGCGCAGAAGGCGAACGAGGCTTCGCAGAAGATGCAGGAGCAAACTAACCGCCAGGCATCGCAGAACAATATGCCAATGGAGCAGTTCGACAGCGAATCTTCCGACAGCGAGTCGTCCTCCGAGAGCAGCGAGAATATGGAAGGCGGGAAGTCGAGCAGCAATGCCAAACACTCCCAGCACCAGCAGAAGAAGTCGTCAAAGAAGAAAAAGAAGCCCGCTCAAAGGATCCAGCCCGACGACGAGGGTGATGACGACGACTGGTTCAAGATGAAGAGCGAATCAGGAACTGGCGCAGAGGTTGATTCCCTTGACGATGTCCCGCTCGAATACCGCGGGCTAGTACGTGAATATTTCAAGTCGTTGAATGAAGGAGACAAAAAATGAGTAAAAGACTTGTTGTAGGGTTTGCCGTTCTGTGCGCTGGCGTGCTTGCGCTTTCGGCGAATGCGGCAAAGGAGCCCGACAGGATTGATCTCGCAATCGAGCGCGGGCTTGAATACCTTCTTGCCGTACAGAAGGATTCCGGCGCATACCCCGGTCAGCAGGGTGATACAGTTGCGATTCCGGCTCTTGCCGCGATGGCGTGTCTTGCGACGGGACATGTTCCAGGTGATGCGAAATACGGAAAGCTGATAGAGCGTTCCCTCGACTATGTCCTTGCCAACCACGACGAGACCGGGTATTTCGGCGCTATCGGCAACGGCAAGATGTACGCCCATTCGATCGCGACGCTCCTTCTGACTGAGGTGTCTGGCATGGTGTCGAAGGAGCGGCAGGCGCAGATAGACGAAATCCTGCCGAAGGCCATAAAGGTCATCCTCGACGCCCAGAACATAAAGAAAAGCCAGTACAACGACGGCGGCTGGCGCTATACGCCCGACACGACGGATTCCGACACAAGCTGCTCGGGCTGGGCGCTTATGGCGCTCAGGTCCGCAAGATTGAACGGGGCACAAGTGCCGAAGAGCGCTATTGAGCGCGCCGTCAGATATATGCACCGTCACCACCACAAGGAAAAGGGCTGCTTTGGCTACCAGAACACCGACGGGTACGCCGTGACGCTCTCGGGTGCAGGAATCCTCTGCCTCGAGCTCTGCGGCAAACACGAGGACCCCGACTCGCTCAGCGCGGCGAAATACCTAATGTCTGTGTACCGCGATAAACTCCCGAACGAGGGATATGCCTACTACGGGTTATACTACGCTTCGCAGGGCCTTTTTCAGATAGGCGGGGAGAATTGGAAAGAGTTTTCCGAGTGGATGTACGACACTTACCTTCCTCGGCAGCGTCCGACGGGCGCATGGCCAGAGCACGGCAGCGAGCGCACCGAGCCGTATGCGACGGCGATGACCATCCTCGCGTTCGCGGTTCCTTTCCGCCAGCTTCCTGTGTACCAAAGAGACGAGACGGTCGACGAATGATGCCGAAGGGGAAGTTCATAACCTTCGAGGGCGGCGAGGGCTGCGGAAAATCCACGCAGGTGCAGCGGCTGAAGGCCGCGCTTGAACAGAAGGGCGTACAAGTCCTCCTCACGCGCGAGCCTGGTGGAACACGCCTCGCCGAGCTGATCCGCTCGCTTCTGAAGGATGAGGCCGAAGACCCGCCGTGCGACAGGGCGGAGCTTCTCCTTTTCCTCGCTGCGCGCGCGCAGCTCGTGAAGAACGTAATCCGTCCCGCTCTCTCCGCTGGAACGTGGGTCATTTCCGACAGGTTCAGCGATTCGACGCTTGCTTATCAGGGATATGGCCGTGGGCTTTCGCTTGCCGTCATTCGCGCGGCGAACGACTTTGCCTGCGAGGGACTGAAGCCCGATAGGACGATCCTCCTGGACGTCGACCCAGTGACTTCTCGGGCGAGAATGCGCGGGCGTGAAGCATCGACTAACACAAAGGCGGATCGCATAGAGCGCGCGGGGGACGATTTTCATGCACGGCTTAGAAAGGGTTTTCTCGAGCTTGCCGCGGCGGAACCGTCGCGAAT
>Ga0310695_10009439_pt1 | contig 14651 bp, 15 predicted proteins | sample RumenRJG_04DNA_FD_203882 | JGI IMG/M metagenome (GOLD analysis project Ga0310695, IMG submission 203882) | Bovine rumen microbial communities from Lethbridge, Alberta, Canada - RJG_04 (v2) (version 2) | ecosystem: Host-associated > Mammals > Digestive system > Stomach > Rumen | place: Canada... | reverse complement strand
CGTGATTTCGCTTACAATACTCAGCTTTTCTTCAAAACTGTACTTCATAAACAAACTGCACTCCAAAAGTTTTGTGTCTAACTTTTGGGGTGCAGTTCACCGTTTCCTTCAGCAAGGAGGGCGGATTCCAACTCAACGGCGAGCGCCGCAAGATTAAAGGCGTGTGCCTGCATCATGACCTGGGCCCGCTGGGCGCCGCTGTCAATAAGACCGCGCTCATCCGCCAGATCAAGATGATGAAGGCCATGGGTGCCGATGCCATCCGCACAGCACACAACATGCCCTCGACCTGGCAGATGGAGATCTGCGACAGCCTGGGCATGATGGTCATGGCCGAGAGTTTTGACGGCTGGCGAGAGCCCAAGGTGCGCAACGGCTACGGCAGTTACTGGGACGAGTGGTGGCAGCAGGACATCCGCAACCTGGTGCTCAACCACCGCAATCACCCCAGCATCATCATGTGGAGTGTGGGCAACGAGATTCCCGAGCAGTGGAAGCCCGAGGGCGTGCAGCGCTACAAGGACCTCATCGCCCTGTGTCACAAGTATGACCCCTCGCGCATGGTCACCTGCGGCATGGACCAGCCCGACGGTACCATCTGGTGCGGCTTTGCCCAGGTTGCCGACGTGCCGGGTTATAACTACCGTGTCCACAAGTATGACGAGATGATTGAGCGCCTGCCCCAGGGCTTCATCCTGGGCAGTGAGACGGCATCGACCGTGAGCACCCGTGGCCACTACTGCTTCCCCGACACCGTGGCTACCAATAAGGCCTGGCCAGACGGCCAGTGCTCGGGCTATGACGTGGAGTATTGCTGGTGGAGCAATCTGCCTGACGATGACTGGAAGATGCAGGAAGACCGCGACTGGACGGTGGGTGAGTTTGTGTGGACAGGCTATGACTACCTGGGCGAGCCGACCCCCTATGACGAATACTGGCCCTCGCGCAGCAGTTACTTTGGCATCTGCGACCTGGCAGGCCTGCCCAAGGACCGTTACTACCTCTACCGCAGTCACTGGAACAAGACGGAACACACCATCCACCTGCTGCCTCACTGGACGTGGCCCGACCGCGTGGGCAAGGTGACCCCGGTGTATTGCTACACCGACTATCCCAGTGCCGAACTCTTTGTCAACGGCAAGAGCCAGGGCCGTATCTTCAAGAATGATACCACTCGTCTGGACCGTTACCGCCTGCGCTGGCGCGACGTCGTCTATCAGCCCGGCGAATTGAAGGTTGTCGTCTATGACGAGCAGGGTCGCAAGGCCGGTCAACAGATTATCCGCACAGCCGGTAAGCCCAAAAAGTTGCTGCTCGAGCCTGAATACACGACCATCAAGGCCGATGGCAATGACTTGGCCTATGTCACCGTGAGTCTCGTTGACAAGAACGGCACCTTGTGTCCCGATGCTGCCAACAGACTGCAATTCAGCGTGACGGGAGCGGGAACTTACAAGGCTGCCTGCAATGGCGATGCCACCTCGCTAGAACCGTTCACCCAGCCCCAGATGAGCCTGTTCCACGGCCAGTTGGTGGTTGTGTGTCAAGCCGGCAAAAAGCCAGGCGTGATGACCCTTACCGTCAAGGATCCCGACACCGGCATGAAATCTAGCGTGAAAATCCACGTCAAGTAATATGGATAATGCCGAATATAGCCGTTTAAAAAAACTGGCCGACACGGGCATCAAGGATCACACGAGGTCGCGCGAGGCATTTGAGGCGCTATATCCCGTATGGAAGGAGGGCCGTCTGCCTGCCAAGTTGCACAACTCGTTTGCATGGGTCATCTACTATCATGTTCGGCATGAGCAAGCGACGATGCCATCATTGGAGATGCGTCAGGCCCTGGCCGCCTATCTCTCGCTGGATAACGAACGCCCGTCGCGTCTGCACTCGCGTGTCCTGCTGATGGCGACACGACTCAAGGCACGCGATGCCGAGTTCAAGTTCGGAAAGTTCTTTGAGATGTGGGGCATGGCTAACCTCACCGACGAGGACTGGCAGCAAGACAAGAAAGAGGGTAGGGACGGCACGGTGACTTTCATCTCGGTTGCCGAGCATGCCATCCGCCTTTATGCCAGGGAATTGCATGAATCCCGCGCCAAGGAGTTCAACCCTGATTTTGAGCCGATGCTGGTCAAGGCCATCAAGCAATATCCCACTCAGAGCCTGTACAAATATTACCTTGCCCGCCTGTATGCCGCATCGGGCCGGAAAGCCAAGGCTATCAAGGCATATAAGAAATTGGCTTTAATCACAGGACAGTCCTACGTCTGGAGCGATCTTGCCGCGCTTTTGACCGACCCGGCCCAGCGGCAAGCCGCCCTGTGTAAGGCCTTGTTGCTGCAACGTGACCTGAACAAGACGGGAAGACTGCACCTGGGGCTCGCGCAATTGCTCATCAAGGGTAATAAGTTTCCCGAAGCAGCCTGTGAACTGCGCCAGTACCGTGACATATATACCCGCAACGGATGGCACTTGAGCGACTATTACCAGCGCCTGCGTCAGGGCGTTCCTGCCGACACCCAGCCCGTGCGCGACAACAATGCACTGTACCAGGCATCCTTGACATCGCTTGATGACTTCCTCTATAGTGAACTGCCTGAAGAGCCCTTGACACTCACTACCGAGTTCAAGGGCAAGCGCGGCAACATGACGGCCCGATTGGTAATGGATGGAGGCAAGGCTGTCTTCCTGCCAGCCTCTCGCTTGGCGAGCAATACTCAAGGCGTCCGCATCCGTCACTACAAGGCCCGCATTATCAATTCCAATGACCGGCCCAAGGTCGTCACCCTGCGCCCTGATGAATGAAACGGCGATTAAGATTATGACACCAGGGTGAAAAATGATGGTTACCTTTGCACCATATGGTTGACGTCTATCTTTTCAATCCCGAGCACGACCTGGCGCTGGCCCATGGGGCGCACAACTACACCGCGCCGCCGTTTGCCCGCCAGATGCGACATGACCTGCGGCTGCTGCCCGCCTGGCTGGCACCCGCTGGCTCCTATATCGCCATTGCCGACGATTGCCCGATCGAGGAGGATCGACGCTGGCTCCATGACCATCATTTAGAAATAATCCCCGTTCCCATCAGTAAAATCGCGGATTTGGGCCCTTGCCGCATTAATCCGTGGGGCTGGGATGCCACATTGCGCCACAGCCTGCTGCAAGCAGGCATTTCACCCGACTATCTGCCCACCGACGAGCGGCTGGACTGGATTCGCCGTCTGTCCCATCGTCGCATCAGTATTGCCATCCATCAGGCCCTGGGCTGTGCTTTTTCGCCTTGCCCAGTGGAACTTGACAACTATGGTGACGTGCTGGATTTCATGCGTGCTCATCCGGGTTGTTACCTCAAGATGCCTTGGTCGGGCAGTGGCAAGGGCATCTATCGTGTCATCGACCCTGAGGGTGACAACCATGTGCCCCGCTGGATTGAGGGTGCATTGCGGCGCCAGGGATCGCTGTTGTGTGAGGTGGGGCTGGATGGGGTGCAGGATTTTGCCGTCGAGTGTGAGTGCCGTGATGGCAAGACGCGGTTGACTGGCTACTCGGTGTTCGACAGCGACTTCCACAGCCAGTATGGGGCGGGTAGGGTAGCCCCCACAGTGGAATTACATCAATTCTTGCTCGAGCGCTATTCCGCCCTTGATCATGTCGTCGATAGTGTACTTGAGGCCATAGACAACATCATTGCCCCGCATTACAATGGCCCTCTGGGTATCGACATGATGCTCTACAGAGATGAAAACGGCATGACAGCAATTAATCCCTGTGTCGAGATTAACCTGCGCATGACCATGGGCATGGTCACTGCCGCAATGGGCGAGCGCCACGGCCTGAGAGGCCATTTCACGATCATGGCCAGTAAATCGGGCTATGCCGTGAAACTGCTATAACAGAATCAAAATCATTGCTTGGGCTTCTCGGTGTGAGGGCCACCGTTGTCGATGTAGTAAGCGTAGTATTCGTCGAAGGTGATACCCTCGTCGTGGATGCGGCGGGCCACCTCTTTACCCACATATCTCAGATGCCACGGCTCATAACTGTAACCGAGGAGTTTGGCCTGCTTCTCGGGATAGCGCACGATGAAGCCGTACTCGTGGCAATGCTCTCGTGTCCACACGCCCTCCTCTGACTTGCCGAAGGACCATTTCTCGGGATGCTGGAGTGACGTGGCGTCGATGGCCAGCCCCGTCTGGTGCTCGCTGTTGCCGGGCAGGGCGACATATCGCTTGTCGTTGCGCTTGTAGGTTCCCATCTGGTCCTCATAGGAGCGGTAGGCCGAGTTGACCATCAGGTGGGCACCCGTCTGCCGCTTGCACTCGTGCTGCATGGCCACGAAAGCCTCGACTGCGGGACCAACGGCCCTCTGGTTCTCATAGCAATAGTCCCTGGTGAACTTGACCAGGCTATCGGGCTTGTAGTGCTTGTCCAGGTAATGGAGCCCATTGACCAGCATCACGTAACCCTTGGTCGTGTCGCAGTGTGCTGCCTTGTCTTTCTTGTCGGGAAAATCCCCCGTGTTGACCACGGCGATGATATCCGGCAGCGTGGCTGCGGTGTCAACCTTGTGCAGGGCAAGGTAATACTCAAAGTTGCCGGCGATGAAGTAGCGCTCGTTCAGCAGGGCTGTGGCAATGGTGTCGTGCTCCTGGCGCGCAATCAGGCTGTCGATCTGCTGTTGGCTCAATGCGGCAATGAGGCTGCGTGCCTCATCGATGCTATAGCCCATGCGATAAATCCTGCACTCGTCGCTGTGGCTATACACGATACCCTGGCAACTCTTGACCATCACCAGCAGCACCAGCAATGCGGCAACAGTGCAAGGGATTGACAACCAGCGGTTGGCTGGGTCAATCCATTGGTCAATCCATCGTTTGGCGGTTTCCGGTATGCGCTTCATCGGGCGGATTACCGGTTGGCACGCTTTGCCATCTCAAACAGTTCCAGTGGCAGATGGCAATAGCCATCGGGGTTCTTGTCCAGATAGTCCTGGTGGTAATCCTCGGCGTTATAGAAATTCTTGAGCGGCAACAGTTCCACGGCAAGCCGGCGCTTCACCTGGGCCTGCACGCGATTATAGACAGCCTGCAGGGTCGGCACGTCGGCCTCGTCGGTATAGTAGATGCCGGTGCGGTACTGCGTGCCCTTGTCGTGTCCCTGCTGGTTGACACTGGTAGGGTCAATGGCCTTGAAGTACATCTCGGTGAGGAATTCCAGCGAGATGACCTCCGGGTCATAGCCGATGCGCACGGTCTCGGCAAATCCCGTCTTGTCGGTGCACACGTCCTGGTAGGTGGGGTTCTCGGTGTGGCCGTTGGCATAGCCCACCTCGGTTTCGACGACTCCATTCACCAGTTTAAAGTAATGCTCTGTTCCCCAGAAACATCCTCCTGCAAAATAAATCTCTTTCATGACTACATGTGATTATTTTGTTACAAAGGTAATACATATCTTGGGATTATCTCCCATCGGACGGCACTTTTCACTCACGAGCGGCGCCCAGTCGCCCGTCATTGCTGCTCCAGTGACTAAAATGGTTAAACTTTCTTGTCTATCTCGAGTCTTAAATGTAACTTTGCATGAGAAATGAGACGTGTGGTCATTATTGGTTCTGGTAATGTGGCGACAAGCCTGGCTCATGGGTTGTCGGCGCGATGTGAGGTGGCTCAGATTTACAGCCGCCACTTGGGTCATGCCCGTTCGTTGGCCGATGCCGTGGGATGCCCCGATGCTACCGATGACCTCCAGGCGCTCGTCCCCGATGCCGATGCCTATATCATTGCCGTGAGTGATGATGCTATTGCCGGTGTTCTTGCCTCCACGCCCGACAATGGCGCCCTGTGGGTGCACACGTCGGGCAGCAAGCCGATTGACCTGTTTGCGGGCCATCGCAGCCGCTGTGGTGTCCTGTGGCCCATGCAATCCTTCTCTCGTGAGGTGGTGGTGCCGCTCGATGATGTCCACTTCTTTGCCGAGGCCGGTGACGAAGCCACCTTGCCCGATCTGCTGGCCTTGGGGCGCCTCCTGTCGTCCCATGTCGCTGTCGCCGGCAGTGACCAGCGCCGCTGGCTGCATGTCGCGTCGGTATTCTCGTGCAACTTTGCCAATCACATGTGGACGCTGGCCGACGAGGTGCTCAAGTCCCAGGGACTCCCGTTTGAGGCCTTGTTGCCGCTCATCCGCACCACTGTCGCCAAACTCGACCGCCTGTCCCCCGCAAGTTCCCAGACGGGACCGGCAATGCGCCACGACAATCAGGTGATTGCCAGCCACCTGTCGATGCTCGATGGTGACAAGCGTGAGATTTACCGCTTGATCACAGAATCTATCATGAACCGTAATCCGATTGATGACAATGCTCAATAATCTTGAAAAATATGATGTGGTGCTGGGCAGTAACTCGCCCCGTCGCCGTGAACTGCTCGATGACATGGGCGTGAAATTCCGCGTCGAGGCCATTAAGGGTATTGATGAGAATTATCCTGCCAGCCTGCCCGTGGAGGAGATTCCCGTCTATCTGGCACGCGTCAAGGCCGATGGCCATCCCTTGAAGCCAGCCGAACTGCTCATCACGGCCGACACGGTCGTCGTGCTCGATGAGGCGGTGCTGGGCAAGCCTGCCAGCGAGACCGAAGCCCGCAGCATGTTGCGCGCCCTGTCGGGCCGTGCCCATCGTGTCATCAGCGGCGTCTGTGTCACGACAGCGACCCGTCAAGAATCGTTTGCCGACACCAGTATCGTCCATTTTGCTGAACTGAGCGACGAGGAGATTGATTACTACGTCAACAACTACCGCCCGCTCGACAAGGCTGGGGCCTATGGCATCCAGGAGTGGATCGGCAACATCGGCATCTCGGGCATCAATGGCGACTTCTATAATGTGATGGGCCTGCCCACCCGCAAACTCTATCAATTGTTGAAATCTTTCTAAATTGCATGTGAGATGAGAAACTGGTTGCGATATATCATGTGTCTAGTCATCATGACGACGGCGCTGCAGGCATGGTCGAGGACATGGTCGGTGTCCGAGGTGCGCGACACGGTCTTCTTCTACAAGACGTGGCAACAGATTCTTGACAATTCTCCTGAAGGGATGCTGATAGAGCCCGATGTTTTTGTCCTGAGCGACACACCCTATGATCTCGCAATATTGACTCCCGATGAGGATTTCAACAGAGCCTTGCTCAAGGACTATATCGCCGCTTCCCAGGGCGACAGCATCTGGGTCATCAGCAGTGAGTACCTCAAGGCCAACTTCGGCGGCGATGTGAAGTACCTGAATGGTTTCCTGCTCATGTACTTTAATGACAAGGTCGCTTATTTCATCAGCGCCTATGGTTCATTGTCGGTTACCGATATTCTGTTTGGCGCTAGTGCGATGGGTTACGAGCCCAAATTTTACTATATAGATTTCCTCCAGAAGAAGGTGATCAAGATTAACCACTCGGCCCTGAGTGGCCTGCTGGAGGATTATCACGACTTGCAGATGCGCTACGAGGGCATGAAGGATTACAAGAAGTCCTATGTCATAGAGGACTTTTTCTACCGCTACATTGATCGCGTCGCTGCCGATCCCATGCGCCCCTATATTCTTGACCTTGTCCCGTCTGTCAACGATAATAATGACTGATGTCCATGAGAGATTGCTTGATACTTATCCTCGTGCTCGTTTTCACAACGGCCTCACTGCAAGCCATTGCCCTGGCAGTGCCTCACGACACAGTTATATACAACCAGCCTGATATTTTGGATTTGATGAACTGACATTGATAATTCCCAGTTAGCATGAATAACTTGTTTAGACATATAGCCCTGATTACTGCCGCGGTGTTCTCGCTGCACAATGCCGCTGCAGCCGGTGAAGAACCGCAGGACACCTTGTATTTCTTCCAGACATGGCAGCAGGTGCTGGATTTTGAGCCTGTGGCCTACTACGAGTCCCCCGTTCACATCCAGCCTGATGCCAATTATTTGCGCTTTGACTTTGACGACAAGGAAGTCAACCACTCGATCAACCACGACTATGTGGTAGCCTCGTTGGGTGACAGTGTCTGGTTTGTTAACACTACCTATCTGGATGAGCACTTCGGTGGTGATAACTTGAAGGTGAATTGCTATACACGCTTGTTCTTCAGTGAAAAGGTCGCCTATCTGCTCGTCGATATGATTGATATTAACGATTACGGGTACATGGGCGAGTTCTTCTACTGTTACATCGACTTTCCGAACAACAGGCTACTCAAACTCAATCAGAAGATGCTCAGCACCCTGCTCGAGGATTATCATGACCTGCAGATGCGATATGAGGGCATGAGGGACTACGATGAACCCTACATGATGGAAGAGTTTTTCCTCAAGTATGTCGATCGCGCCGCCAGTGATCCCATGCGTCCCAATATCGATGATTTCTAGACTTGTGCCGATAATTGAATCAATCAACAATGAAAAAGACTTTTTTTGACATATTTCTTGTCCTGGCCACGGCTTTACTGTTCTCCTCTTGCTTGAAGAGCGGTCACAGCAATGCCGAACTAAATATAGAGGATACCGTCATCACCTCGGCCAAACTGCTGTCAATGCAGCGCGCCGAAGGCTACACGGTGGTCACCGTGGGCGACCCTTGGAAGGGTGGGGTATTGCACCGCTATGTGCTCGTGCCCGAGGGCGCCTCATTGCCCGACAATCTGCCCGAGGGTACTGTCGTTCGCACCCCTATCAAGAATGCGCTGGTCTATTCCTCGGTCCACACGAGTTTGCTGCAGGAATTGGGTGCCATCGGTGCCGTGCATGGGGTGGTGGACAAGCAGTATTTCAACGATACGGTCATTGCATCGGGACTGGCAAGAGGCACTATAGCCGATTGCGGCAACTCGATGAACCCCACCGTGGAGCGCGTTATCGACATGCAGCCCGACGCTATCCTGCTATCACCCTATCAAGACGCCAGTTATGGCCAGATTGCCAAATTGGACATCCCCATCATCGAGTGTGCCGACTATCTGGAGTATGACCCGCTGGGACGTGCCGAGTGGGTAAAATTCTATGGCGAACTGGTGGGGAAGCGTGCCCAGGCCGATAGCCTCTACCAGGCCGTTGTCGATGCCTACAATGACATGAAGCGTAAGGCCGCCGGGGCCAAGTCCCATCCCACCGTCGTGACCGAAATGGTCATCAACGGCATCTGGAATGTGCCTGGCGGACAGAGTTACATGGCTCGCATCCTGAACGATGCCGGTGGCCGTTACCTCTGGGCCGGGGATGAGAACACGGGGTCGCTGGCCCTGGATTTCAATCAGGTGCTTGCTGTTGCCCAGAATGCCGACTACTGGTTCATCAAGTGGACCAACATCAATTCCCTCAAGGACCTGCAGGGCGCCAATGACATGAACAAGGAAATGGCTGCCTTCAAGAACAAGCGCGTGTATGTCTGCGATACCGACAAGACCCGCTTCTTTGACCGCATACCGTTCCACCCCGAGGTGCTGCTGCGCGAGTTCGCGGCCATCATGCACCCCGAGTTGTTCCCTGATTTCACTAACCAGATGTACCACCACATTGACTGACGCCCCGATGACATATCGCCGATACACCGTCACGCTGGTTGTGCTGGCGCTGCTGCTTGTGCTGCTGGCGCTGGCATGCCTCGTGTTTGGCTCGGTGGATATCCCCGTGGACAGGATTATTGACATCCTGTCGGGCAAGGGTAGCGGTAACAAGGCATGGGACATCATCATCCTGCAATCACGCCTGCCCATGATTGCCACTGCTGCACTGGCAGGAGCGGCGCTATCCATTTCGGGCCTGTTGCTGCAGACCACCTTCAACAATCCGCTGGCGGGACCGTCGATACTGGGTGTGTCGTCGGGTGCCGGCCTGGGTGTCGCTATCGTCATTCTGGCCCTGGGAGGGTCGTTGGGCGGTTTGTTCGGTGAGAGCGTGGGCAGTTACATGGCGATTCTGCTGGGCGCCCTCATGGGTGCGGGAGCGGTGCTGCTGGTGCTGATTGCATTCTCGACTATCGTGCGCAGCAACACGATGTTGCTCATCATTGGCATTCTGGTCAGTTATCTCACGTCCAGCGTGGTGCAGTTGCTCAACTCGGTGGCAACCGAGGAGGGAGTCCACAACTATGTCTCATGGGGATTCGGCAACTTCTCGGGTGTCAGTGTGGCTCAGATGCCGGTCTATGCAGGCATCATCATCCTGGCTCTCATCGGATCGGCCTTGATGGTAAAGCCCTTGAATGCCCTCTTGCTGGGCGCCCGCTATGCCCGCAACCTGGGTGTCAACGTGTCGATGACCCGCAATATCCTGCTGATTATCACGGGAGTGCTCACGGCCGTGGTGACTGCCTTCTGCGGTCCCATCGGTTTCATCGGTCTGGTGGTGCCCCACATTGCCCGCATGTCGCTCGGCACGAGCAACCATAGCCGCCTGGTGCCTGCCACCATCCTTGCCGGGGCCGACATCGCCCTGCTGTGTGCCGTGGCCAGCGTGAGCAGCCCGCACGGCATCATTCCCATCAATGCCATCACGCCCATCATCGGTGTGCCCATTATCCTGTACATCATCCTCAACCGCCGTCGCATCCAGTATTTCAATTAACAACCGCAATGAACGATAACGCTATACTCACTACTCACAACCTGGCCGTTGGATACCGCAATGGCAAACAGCAAGTCACCCTGCTCAGTGGGCTCAACCTGCATTTGGATAAAGGCAAACTCGTCGCCCTGCTGGGGCAGAACGGTGCCGGCAAGTCAACCCTGTTGAGGGCCATCACGTGTGACGAGCGCCCCATCGGCGGCACCATCGAGGTAGAAGGAAAAAATTTGCTGGAAATGCCCCAAAAGGAGCGCTCACGCCTCCTGGGACTCGTCTCCACCGAGCGCATCCAGGCGGGAGCGCTCACGGTTGAGGAACTGGTGGGCCTGGGACGACAGCCTCACACCGGTTTCCTGGGTCGCCTCGATGACGAGGATCACCGCATCGTGCGCCAGGCCATGGCCGATGCGGGCATTGCAGCCAAGGCCGGTGAGTATATCGCCTCGCTGAGCGACGGTGAGCGCCAGAAGGCTATGATTGCCCGTGCCCTGGCCCAGGAGACACCTCTCATCGTCCTCGATGAGCCCACAGCATTTCTCGACGTGGCCAGCCGTATCGAGACCATGCGCCTGCTGCAGACACTCGCCCACGACCGCGGCAAGGCTGTCCTGCTCTCCAGCCACGACATTTCCCAGTCCCTCATGCTGGCCGATGAATTGTGGCTCATCACCACCGACCGTCAAGTCCTCACCGGCACCACCACCGACCTTGTCGCCGCTGGCGCCATGGACCACCTTTTCACCAACCGATCCATCCACTTCAACCCCCAAATCCTCGATTATTCCTTCTAAAGAATTACTGGGGTCTGCAAGTGTATAAATTATTCAAGTCCAATCTGTTATACAATTGTTTGGTCGTCCTTGCTGGGCACTTTGTGGCTCTAAAATTTGGTTGTTTGGATTGTTTTATTTACCTTTGCGGTACAAACCAATTACTAACAACTTATGCTAAAACGATTATTTTTAGCGCTTGCTGTTGTGATTGCTCTGTCTGCCGTGGGGCAGGATTATCAACTGCATGCCACCAAGTATCACCCGGGTCAGGGTGGTGCCGGTTGGGTAACAGCAAGCGGGGATCGGATCAATTATGATAAGTTGAAAAACTATCAGATCCGCTGGGTCGCCCTCTCGCATGACATGTTTAACAAGCATGGTTTCAAAATGGGCGATGTGATTATTGTCGAGAGTGAGACGACACCGTCACTCAATGGTGAGTGGGTGGTGAAGGACAAGATGGGTAAGCGCCTGCGCAAGCGCATCGATTTCCTCACTCCGCGTGGTGACAAGTACAACTTCCGCAACGGCTCGGTCACCATCCGCAAGAAGAAGTGATTTAGGCTGATTCCACTCCTCAACATGTGGTAATAGCCGTTAGAGTTAAGATGAGGACGGGACAGATGACATCTGCCTCGTCCTTTTCGTTCTCATTGTGCGGCCTCGTGAGGATCGCGGGCCGTCAATTCATGATGGGAAATGCGGCCTTGCGGTGATTCAAGGCCTTTAGGGCCTCCCGAACGGTCTTGTCATTAGCGTTCACGATGGGATAGAAGGCCGTGTTGCCAAAGGTGTCACGGGCGATGAGCGCCTTGAGGTTAGTAACGATCACGTCGCGTGACTGGTTGATGTAGTACCAGCGCGGGGCAATGCCGTTGCGCGATGCGAAGTCGGCAAAGTCCCTGATCAGGTCCTCATCGCTGGGCCCGCTGGTCATGAACTGCTTGTAATCCTTCATCATGTTGAGCCTCTGCCTGTTCTTCTCGCAGTAGTTGAAGGCGTAGCGTTGCAGCAGGCCAGCGTTGACCACTTCAATATAGTAATTGGAGATTCCGCTAGTGTCGCGCGCGACAAAGATGTCGGGGACGATGCCCCCGCCGCCATACACCGTGCGTCCGTTGAGCGTCGAGAACACCTGGTTCTTGTCCACCCTCATGCTGTCACGACTATAAAGTTCACCATTCATGTAACGGTCAAACAGTTCCTTCTCATAGTCAATGAAACCGGCCTTGTAATCCTTCTGGATACAGCGTCCGCTGGGCGTGTAGTATCGTGCGGTTGTCAGACGGATGGCACTGTTATCGGGCAAGACAAACTCCTTCTGTACCAGTCCCTTGCCGAAAGACCTGCAACCGACAATCAGGCCGCGGTCGTTGTCCTGCAAGGCACCGGCAAAAATCTCGCTTGCGCTCGCGCTGAACTCGTCGATGAGCACGGCCACCTCGGCATCCTGGAAGGAGCCGTTGCCATCGCTCCACACCTCGCTGTCGTCGCGCTGGTAACGCCCGCGAGTGAACACGATGGGCTGTCCTGCCGGCATGAATTCATTGACCATGAGCACGGCCATCTCCATGAATCCGCCGCCGTTGCCGCGCAGGTCGATGATGTAGCGCTGTGCGCCCTCTTCCTGCAGGCTTGCCATTGCGGTTATGAACTCGTCATAGGTGTGACGGCCGAACTGGTTGACCTTGACATATCCGGTCACCTCGTCCATCATGTAGAAGGCGTCAACCGTGTTGACGGGGATGTCGCCGCGGGTGACGGTGTAGGTGAGCACCTTCTTGCTGCTCTGGCGCATGATGCCCAGTTTCACCTTGCTGCCCTTGGGGCCGCGCAGGCGCTTGATGACGGCACCGTTGGTCATCTTCTCGCCCGTGGCTGTCGAGTCGTCGATGGTCACAATGCGATCGCCGGCCATGATGCCTACCTTCTCGCTGGGACCGCCAGGAATGACCTCGACCACGCCGATGGTGTCACCCGTCATCACAAAGGAGATGCCGATGCCGCTGAAGGAGCCGTTCAGGTCGTCGGTGGCGGCCTGGAGTTCCTCGGCATTGAAGTAACTGGTGTGAGGGTCCAGGTTGACCAGTATCTCGGGAATGCTCATCTCGATGAGGTCGTGAAGGTTGGTGGTGTCCACATAGTCCTGGGCAATCAGGTTGAGGATGGCATTGAGTTTGCGGTCATTGTCCGCAACGGGTTTGTCGTTGGTGAAATGACTGCCCAAGTAAATGCCGGCAACCAGCGCCAAGGCGAGGGTTAGCAGCAACCACGGGGTGCTATGTTTGGACTTCTGCTTCATCTGTATAGTGTGCTGCGGGCCATCAGAGTGTTAAATTCTTGAATCGATCATACATCAGGTCAAGGATGCCGTGCTCCTGGGCGATGATCTTGGGCTCCAGGCTCTCGGTGATGGGGAAAACGGCCTTGTGCTTGTTCAGCGCCTTGAGGGCCTGCTGCACGGTGTTGTCGTTGCGGTTGAGAATCGGGTAATAGGCCTGACTGCCGAAGATGTCTCTCGCAATCAGGGCCTTGATCTTGGTCACAATCATGTCCCGGGAGATGTTGATGTAGTACCAGCGCGGGGTGATGCCATTGGCCTGGGCATAATCGGCAAACGAGTCGATCAGCACCTCATCGCTGGGTGCCATGCGCAGGAATTGCTTGTAGTCAGTCATTTTCTTGAGCGACTGGCGGTTGTTGTTGCAGTAGTCAAAGGCGTATCGCTGCAGCAGACCGGCATTCTCCACCTCGATATAGTAGTGGGTCACACCACTCGTGTCACGAGGCACAAAGATGTCGGGAATGATGCCACCGCCGCCATAGACCGTGCGCCCATGGGCAGTGGTGAACTTCTGGCTCTTGTCAACCTTGATGCTGTCAGGGTTGTCCATCTCGCCGCGGCGGTAGCGCTCGGCAACTTCGTCTGAATACTCGTTGCCCGACTTGTAATCCTTCTGGATACAGCGTCCACTGGGTGTGTAATAGCGTGCGGTCGTCATCCTGATGGCGCTGCTGTCGGGCAGGATGAACTCATTCTGCACGAGGCCCTTGCCATAGGACCTGCAACCGACAATCAGCCCTCGGTCGTTGTCCTGCAGTGCTCCTGCAAAGATTTCGCTCGCGCTGGCGCTGAAGGCGTCGATCAGCACGGCCACCTCGGCGTCCTGGTAGGCGCCCTTGCCGTCACTCCAAGCCTCGTTGTCATTGCGCTTGTAGCGGCCCTTGGTCGAAACGATGGGGACATTGTCGGGCAGGAACTCG
>Ga0310695_10009438_pt1 | contig 14652 bp, 10 predicted proteins | sample RumenRJG_04DNA_FD_203882 | JGI IMG/M metagenome (GOLD analysis project Ga0310695, IMG submission 203882) | Bovine rumen microbial communities from Lethbridge, Alberta, Canada - RJG_04 (v2) (version 2) | ecosystem: Host-associated > Mammals > Digestive system > Stomach > Rumen | place: Canada... | reverse complement strand
GAGGCCGTTCGCGGCGCGAACGAGGCCGTCAAGTCCGCCAAGTAAGTGCATCGCCTGAAAATGCGTTCGGACATAACGCTGGACGCGAAGGCCAGGCGGCTCTTGGCCGACCTGGCCGACAGATACGAGACGGAGTCGTTCCTTGAGGGCGACCCGTCTTGTTTCATGCACAGGGTCTCCGGCGACGCCAACCGCGAGGCGACCGGGTTCGTGGCCGCCTCGCTCAGCTTCGGCGCGAGGAGCCAGTTCCTCCCCAGAGTCCAGTGGATCATAGACCGCGCCGGAGGCGACGTCGACGGCTGGATCAGGGCGGGGCGTTTCGAGCGCGACGTGCCGCCGGACGCCGCGCGCCCGTTCTACCGTTTTTTCACGTACGCGACAATGAACTCCTTCTTCCGCGCCTATCGTCGTCTGATGGAGGAGTTCGGCACGCTCGGCGCATTTGTCGCCGGCGAGGCGCACGGCGACGCCGTGCAGGCGGTCGCCGCGATATGCAGGGCGTTCCGCGAACGAGGCGACGAGGGCGTAGTGCCGAAGGACGCGCATTCCGCGTGCAAGCGCGTCTGCATGTTCCTGCGTTGGATGGTGAGGACGGACTCCCCCGTGGATATCGGCCTATGGGCCGATGCGATAGACCGACGGACGCTTGTCGTGCCGATGGACACTCACGTCGTGCAGGAGGCGCGTCGGCTTGGACTCCTGAAGTCAGCTACCGCGTCGATGGCGTCCGCGCGCCGGCTCACCGCCGCGCTTGCGGAGGCGTTCCCGGACGACCCTTGCCGGGGCGACTTCGCGCTTTTCGGCCTTGGGGTGATGGGAGGCAGGCCTGCCGCCGCGTTGCGCACCGAAAAGTAAATTAGACGGATAAATTATGGAATTGTGGAATTATGGAATAGCGGAATTATTCATTGCATAGCGGCAGGGATGCCAATTTGCATTGGTGGCAATTGTGAACAATTGAGATTTATGAACAATACGAAGATAGTGGGCAATAGCGAAGAGTAACAGAGGGAAGAACCAAGAAAATGAAAGCTGAATGCCGGATAGAGGATGTGGTCGCCGCGCTGAAGGCCGGCGAGAGGGTGTTGATGATGACGCGCCACGCGGAGCGCCCGCACATCGACCCGGAGGATCCGACCTTCGGGGAGAACCTCCCCATAACCGACGGCGGGGTTGTCATGGCGCGCGGGGTGGGCGAACGTCTCCGCCCCGCCGCCGACATGGCGTCCGTACAGTTCCTGGCCAGCCCCCTGCGCCGCACACGCATGACCGCCGCCGCGATAGCCGACGGCATGGGCCTCGCGTCGAAGTGGAACATCGACACTATTCCGACCGACGTCCTTATCGGCAATTCCAGCCCTTACTACTCCGACCCCCATGAGGCATGGGAGATATTCCGCGGCGGGGAGTTCTACCGGCTGATGTTCGAGTACTGCGAGACTGGGCGGCAGAAGGGGTTCCGGCCAATAGACGAGGCGACGGACATGGTTGAGGACCTGGTAATGTCGCGCTTCACCGCGCAACTCGGCATCTTCACGACTCACGACCTCTTCATAGCCGCATTTCTCACAAGCCGGCGAATCTACAGAGGCTGGACGGTGCCGACATGGATTCAGTACCTCGACTCCGCCGCCATATTCATCGCCCCCGACGGCACCCGCCGCTATGCGCTCGTGAGGGCGTAGTTGGTTGAACTGGCCGAACAAGCAGACTTTATATAAGGTAATCCAGAAGAAGTTATTGTATATGTCACCTCTAAGCGCCGACAAACTCCATTGTTGTTCTTCGTGTCATCTTGTTCGTGCCTCCTAGTTTACCCGAAATTCACAGTGTATTGGCATTTGACGAATGCGGTATCGTGAACCGATTGCGAGTTTTCGCTATGGCGTCCTGCAAACTGCGACAATTAGTAATTGTCAATTTTCTACTTCGCATGTTTGTGGTATAATGGTACGTATAATGGTACACAGAGAACGAATAAGCAATAGGAGAAAGAACATGAAAACTACAGTGAAGGTCATTTCCGCCGTTGTCGCCGTGGTGGTTGCGGCGGGCGCGGCGTCCGCCGGGCCGTGGGTGAAGTACGGCGAGAAGCCGGTGCTGGGCAACAAACGGCTCGGCACGTGTTTCGACATCAACGTGGTCACGAACGGTCCTGCGCCGTACACGATGTACTTCTCGTGGCGGCCGAAGAAATCCATCGCGCTTGTGCGGAGCGACGATGCGCTCACGTGGACCCAGCAGCCGGAGATCTGCCTGCGCGAAAATCCGGCAAGCGGCTGGGAGGACATCGTCAACCGCTCCTGCACCGTAAAGAAGGACGGCGTGTGGCACATGTGGTACACGGGTCAGTGCGCGAAGGAGCATCACAAGGGCCGCATCGGCTACGCCCGCTCGATGGACGGCGTCTACTTCGAGCGCGTGCAGAAAGACCCCGTGCTCGTGGCCACCGAAGACTACGAACAGCCCACGGTGATGTGTCCGAGCGTTCTCTGGGACGAGAAACGCCAACTGTGGCGGATGTGGTACTCGGCAGGCGGCACGTACGAGCCGGACCGCAACTGCTACGCCGAGTCGAAGGACGGCATCCACTGGGAAAAGAAGGGCGTGGTGCTCACGCGCGGTCCGCGTGAATCGTGGTACCGCGACCGCGTGGCCGGCTGCGAGGTGCACCCGCTGCCCGATGGACGCTTCGCGATGTTCTTCATCGGCTATCCCGACGTGGACACCGCCCACATCGGCTGTGCGATTTCGCCGGATGGTATCCGCGACTGGAAGGTGATCGACCAGAGTCCGCTCGTCATCCCCGATCCCGGCACGTGGGATTCCAGTGCGTGTTACAAGCCGTCCGTCTTCCGCGACGAGAAGCACAACCGCTGGCTCCTCTGGTACAACGGACGCAGCGGCGGCCCGGAGTACGTGGGCTGCGCGGTCCACGAAGGCCTCGACCTTGAGGCACCGCCGGAGAAGCTGCCCGCCCCGAAGGCACTCCTCTCCACGTATGTGCGCCGCTTCAACGCCTGCGACGAGGAGACCGTGACGAACGCCTTTCCCAACGCGGTGTCGGAAAAGTTCCTTGCGGACAACGTGCCGCTCTTCGCGTGTCCGGACCGGGAAATCGAGCGGACGTACTACTTCCGCTGGTGGACCTACCGCAAGCACCTGCGCAAGGGCAAGAAAGGCGGCTGGCGCGTGACGGAGTTCCTGCCGAAGGTCGGCTGGAGCGGCACGGACAACACGATCGTGTGCGCCGCGGGGCACCACTTCCGCGAAGGGCGCTGGCTGCGCGATCCGCAGTATCTTGTGGACAACGCCCGTTTCTGGCTGGCGGACAAGGACGCGTCGCACAGATGGGGCTATTCAAGCTGGCTCTTCACGGGGACGTGCCAGCTCGCCGAAGTCGCGGGGTTGGACGACCTGCCCGCTGCGCTGCTCGACGACGCCGTGAGCTACTACGAGCGCTGGGAGAAGGGTGTTCCGAAGAATGGCGGCAAGTTCATTATGGGAGGCGACGGCAAGGGCGGGTTTATGTCCCTCGACGGACACGAGGGTACGGAGATTTCGCTCGGCGGAAGCGGATGGAAACCGCTCTTCAACTCCGCGATGTGGAGCGAGGCGAAGAGCATTGCCGCCGTCGCGCGCAAGGTCGGACGAAACGACCTTGCGGAGAAGTTCGAGGCGAAGGCCGAGGGCGTCCGAAAGGCGCTGATGGCGAAGTGCTGGAACGACGACCTCAAGTTCTTCACCACGCGGCATCGGGACGGCGTCCTGACGGCGGTGCGCGAGCTTCACGGCTACGCGCCGTGGTACTTCGGCATGCCGCTTGACGTCGCGCCCGACTGGGAGCAGCTGTTCGACGAGAAGGGTTTTGCCGCCCTCTACGGCCTCACATTCCCCGAGCGCCGCGCGAAAGGATTCAAGATCGCCTACAAGGGACACGAATGCCAGTGGAACGGGCCGAGCTGGCCGTTTGCGACATCGGTTGCGCTCACTGCGTACGCGAACGGCCTCCACGCCCGCGCACGGAAGCCCGGCGAGAGCGAGCGCTTCACGTTCCTCATGTGGCAGTACGCCTTCGCGCACAAGCTGCACCGCACGCCAACCAATCCCGTGGGACGCAGGTTCGACCCCACCGTGCCGTGGATCGACGAGAACATGAACCCCGACACGGCGGACTGGATTGCGCGCACGCTCCTCGTCCAGCGCGGACGGCAGCCCCGCGAGCGCGGCAAGGACTACAATCATTCCACGTTCTGCGACCTGGTGATCTCTGGGCTTGTCGGCTTCGAGCCGGAGGGGGCGGATGGCTTCACGGTCGATCCGCTATTCCCTGCGACATGGGACTACTGCATCCTCGACAACCTGCGCTATCGCGGGCATGACGTCTCGATCCGCTGGCATCGCGGGCGCGGTCTGACCGTGACGGTAGACGGACGCGAAGCCGCCCGCAGCCCCACGCTCGCCAAGGTTCGCGTAGACCTTCTTACGCCCCCGGCGCGGAAATAATTTTCCCGTGGGTATTGACTAAAGGCGAAATTTTCGGTAAAATATTACAAAACCGTAGATTGGACAAATAAGGCAAAGAGAGCGATAATGTTCGGCAAACTAAAGTCACTTTTCTCAACAGACATCGGCATCGACCTCGGTACCGCGAACTCGCTTGTCTACGTAAAGGACAGGGGGATCGTGCTGCGCGAGCCGTCGGTGGTCGCCATCCAGGCGGGCTCGAAGCACGTGCTGGCGGTGGGCGAGGAGGCCAAGCGCATGATTGGCGTCGCCCCTGCCAACATAGTCGCGATACGCCCGATGAAGTCTGGCGTGATAGCCGACTTCGACATAACCGAGGCGATGATTGCGTATTTCATTCGCAAGGTGTGCCCGAAGCGATTCTACTCGAACATGAAGTGGGCCCGTCCGCGCATGGTCATCGCCGTGCCCAGCGGGATCACCGAGGTCGAGAAGCGCGCGGTGGAGGACGCCGCCCAGCAGGCGGGCGCCGGCAAGGTGTTCCTCATCGAGGAGCCCATGGCCGCCGCGATCGGCGTCGGGCTGCCGGTCTCCGAGCCGGCGGGCTCGATGATCGTCGACATCGGCGGAGGAACTTGCGAGGTGGCGATCATCTCGCTCGCGGGAATAGTCCACAGCTACTCGGCCAGGGCCGCCGGCGGCGACGCCATGGACGAGTGCATCATGAAGTACGTACAGCGCGTCTACAATCTCCTCATAGGCGAGCGCATGGCGGAGTGGATCAAGATGGAAATCGGTAGCGCATATCCGATGGGCGAGGAGAAGAAACTTGAAATCAAAGGCAGAGACATAGTAGCGGGATTGCCGAAGACCTTGACGATAAGTTCGGAGGAAATACGCGACGCCTTGAAGGACCCCGTCACGCAGATCGTGGACGCAGTGCGCTCGACGCTGGACAAGTGCGAGCCGGAGCTGGCCGCGGATCTGGTCGACAGGGGTCTGGTGCTTTCCGGAGGCAGCGCCCAGCTGCGCGGCCTGGACAAGCTTTTGTCGGAGCAGACGGGGCTTCCCGTCACGCTCGCGGACGATCCGCTCTCCGCAGTCGCGGAGGGCACAGGCGCCGTCATGAACGAACTCGACCTGCTGGCCAGGAACAAGCGCGAAGCGTAGGGCGGTCTTCGGCGGTCCCCTTCTTGCATAGAGGGAAGGACAGCCGGCAATGAAGGCGAACAGAAGAAGCACGTTCACGGCCATCGCAATTGCGGCGGTCGGCGTGCTTTTTTTCGCCGTGTCCAGGTCTGCCCCCGCCGAACTGTCGTATCCCTTCCAGCGAGTGAAGCTGTTCTTCACGCGGCGCGTCGCCGCGCGGATCTCCGGGCTTTGGCGCGGGTCGGCGGCGATGGCGGAGAACAGGAGCCTCCGTCGCGAGATCGACGCGCTCGCAATGGATCGCGCGGAATACGCCAGGGTGCTTGCCGAGAACGACCGGCTGAGGAAGGCGCTTGACTTTGCGGAGGCGCACCCCGGGCGCTGGGTAGCGGCGGAGGTCCTCTCCCATGGCGGGGGGGCGGCGGGCGTCATGGACGTCATCAGGGTGTCCAAGGGGTCGCTCGCGGGCGTGCGCGAGGGCGCGGTCGTGGAGACTCCGGCCGGGCTCGTCGGCAGGGTGGCGTCAGTCTCGCTTCACACGAGCGAGGTCCTGCTGGTGACGGACCCTGCCCTGAGGGTGTCGTGCTTCATAGCCGGCCAGCAGCAGACGCACGGGATACTGTCGGGCGGCGGGCCGGACTCGCTTACGATCCGCCACCTACGCTCGGCGGCAGGCGTATCGCCGGGCGCGAAGGTCTACACCTCCGGCCTGGGCGGCGTGTTCCCGGGCGGGATAGAGGTGGGGACGTTCATGTCCGTCCGGCGCCGCGGCGACTCGCCGGAGGGGAACGGCGCGGCGGGGCTTGAGTCGGAGGGGGAGGTCCGCCCGTCGGTGGACTTCGAGGCGCTTGAGGACGTGTTCATACGGCGATGAGGGGCGATGCAACCAGACTGGCGCTTGCGCTTTTCGTGCTTGTCGTCGCGTGCGCGGTCGAGGAGGCCGTGCCGAAGGCCGCCGGGATAGGCGTTCCCGCGCTGCTTTCCTTCGCGATCGTGTTTGCGCTGCGGCGTCCGCCGCTTGAGGGCGCGCTGTTTGCGCTTGCGGCGGGGTTCGCGGAGGATTCGCTCTCGTCGATGCCGTTCGCCTCGTGCGCGCTCTTCTTCACGCTGGCCGCGGCGTTCTTCAGGTGGCGGAAGCTCCCCCTGGCCTTCGCCGTGCCGGTGTACTGCGCCTTCCAGATATGGCTCTGGATGTGGTTTGGCGCGCGGCTGAGGGGCAATGTGTTCTCCAGGACGCTCGTCGCGCTTCCGATAGGGGCGCTGACGCTCTTCGCGGCGCATGTGTTCCTGGCGTGGCTGGACAGAAAGGCGGCGGTGGATGAGTAGCCCTTCGTCGATGTCCGGCATCGCCGCGTTCGGAGCGCTCACGGCCGTCTTCGCCGTGGGCTTCACGGTCCTCGCCGTCAGGCTCAAGGAGGAGCAGGTCGACAACGCGGCGGAGCACCGCCGCGACATGCAGTCGCAGTCGTTCCGCCGCGTGCAGACGTCGGGCCTGCGCGGCCGCATATTCGACAGGCACGGCACGCTGCTGGCGGACAACAGGCTCTCCCTCGACATATCCGTGAACCCGGTCGCGTACCGCTCCCATGCGAGGGGCGAGACGACGGAGGCCCGGCTCTCGGGCGCGATAAAGGCGCTTTCCGCGATAATAGGCCGCAAGGCCACCGTCGGCGAGGCGACGCTGCGCCGCCACCTCAGGCAGGAGCTGGCGCGTCCGCTTGTCGTGTGGCGCGACGTGACGGACGCCGAGCTGGCGCGGTTCGAGGAGTGCGCGGACGAGTTCCCCGGATTCGAGTGCACGGCGTCGTGCGAGCGCGTCTACCCGCAGGGGCGCCACGCGGCGCACCTGGTCGGCCGCGTCGGCCGCGACCGCCTTCCCGCGTCGGGCGGCGCGGCGCCCAACTTCGTGGACCGCGACATGTGCGGCCGCGAGGGGCTGGAGCTTCAGTACGACGGCTATCTGCGCGGAATGCCGGGCGAGGAGCGGATCCTGGTGGACGCGCGCGGCTTCGCGGTGGCGCACGAGACGCTCGTCGCGCCGCACGACGGGCCGGACCTCAAGCTTACGATCGACATCGACCTCCAGAAGGCGGCCGAGGCGGAGCTCGAGGGGCGCCGCGGCGCGCTCGTCGCGCTCGACCCGCGCGACGGCGCGGTGAGGGTCCTCGCGAGCGCTCCGTCGTTCGACCCCAACGAGTTCGTCCCGATCCTCACGCAGGAGGTGTACGCCCGCCACCGCGACGACCCGGACCGCCCGCTGCTCAACAGGGCGACGGCCGGGACCTACGCCCCCGGCTCGACGTTCAAGCCGCTCACGGCGCTTGCCGGGCTGCGCACCGGGCACGGCGCGGACGAGATCCGCGAATGCACCGGGGCGTACGACCTCGGCGGGATGAAGATACGCTGCTCCAGGACGTGGGGGCACGGCCCGCTAGACCTCACGCACGCCCTGCGCGAGAGCTGCAACCCGTACTTCTGCGGACTCGGCGTCGCCGCCGGCACGAACGCCCTCGTGTACGTCGCGCGCGCCTTCGGGCTTGGCGCGAGGACGGGGATAGACTTCCCGACGGACGCGGCGGGCGTGGTGCCCACGCCGGAGTGGAAGGCCGCGCACGCCATCGGCGACGACGTACGGTGGCGGACGGGCGACCTCGCGCAGATGTCTATCGGGCAGGGTCAGCTCCTCGTGACGCCGCTCCAGATGGCGCGCGTCGCGGCGGCGCTCGGCACCGGCATGCTGTCGCTGCCGCGCCTCAACGCCGCGCTCCCCCCCGAGTGCGTGCCCGTTGACGTGAAGTCGTGGTGCCTCGAGGTCGTGCGGCGCGGGATGCGCATGGTCGTGGACGGCGGCACCGGCCGCAGGGCCGGCGAGGGGGTCGACGCCTACGTGATCGGCAAGACGGGTACCGCGCAGGTCGGGCCGCGCGGGCGCATCAGGAAGAACACCTGGTTCATCGCCTACGCGACGCCCGTCGCCAGGTCGCGGGTCCAGGAGCCGCTCGCGATGGCGGTTGTCATCGAGGACGGCGAGTCGGGCGGCGGGACGGCCGCACCGATCGTCGCCTCCGTGCTCAGGTCCTTCTACAACAGGAGAGAGGAGGCCGTACAATGATGACCTTCCTCAAGAGGTTCAACTGGATTTCGTTTGCGTCCATGGTCGCGCTCATCGTGATCGGCGCGATGGTCCTGCACTCTGCGGGCGCGGCGCGCGGCTCGGCGGTGATGGCCGCCAAGTGGAAGTCGATGGTCGCCACGTCGCTCTTCGGGCTGGTCTTGTACTTCGTCCTCGCGCTCGTCGACTACCGGACGGTCCTCGACTGGCTGTCGGCGCCTGCGTACGGCTTCGCCGTGCTGATGCTTGTCCTAGTGCTGCTCGTCGGTACGATGCAGTTCGGCGGGAGGCGTTGGCTGTGGTTCTTCCAGCCGAGCGAGATCTCCAAGCTGTGCGTCATCGCGTTCGTCGCGCAGCTCTTCGGCGGAGGGGAGGAGCGCTTCCGGGGGCAGTTCGGGTTCCGGGGCTTCCTCCTGGCGACGGCCGTCATCGGCCTACCGTGCGCGCTGATCCTAATGGAGCCCGACCTCGGCACGACGCTCGCGCTTGTGCCGGCGGTCGTCGTGATGCTGCTCGCGGCGGGCGTCTGGACAAAGGGGCTCCTCGCGCTCGCGGCGGTGGGCTGCATCTGCGTGAGCGCGCTCCTCGGCGCGGTGCACGAGGCCGAGCGCCCTGGCGTCCCCCAGGAGCGGCGCGAGGCGATCATGAACGCGCTCCCGCTCAAGGACCACCAGGTCACGCGGGTCAAGACCTTCCTGAACCCCGGGGCGGACAGGCTCCGCTCCGGATACAACCTCCGCCAGGCGACGATGACGATCGGCTCCGGCGGGCTCATGGGCAAGGGCTACGGAAAGGGCGAGGCGATCCGCCGCGAGCTCCTGCCGCCCATGGGCATAATGAACGACTTCATCTTCTGCGTATGGGCGGAGGAGATGGGATATTTGAAGGGATCCCTGCTGTTGCTGGCGCTGTTCGCCCTCCTGGGCGTCTCGACCGCTCACGCGGCCGTGGCGGCGGCGGACGGCAGGGGCAGGCTGTTGGCGCTGGGCATGGCGATGCTGGTGTTCGCCCACGTCTACGTCAACATAGGCATGTCCCTGGGGCTTGTGCCCATCACGGGGCTGCCGCTGCCGTTCCTTTCGCTTGGCCGCACGTTCCTGGTGACGGTTCTGTGCGGACTTGGACTTGTACAAAGTGTGTCACTTCACAGAGAGGAGATAAAATGAACCTGTTCGGATGGCTGAAGCGCTCGAAGACGAAGCGCGAGATAATCGTGAACGTGGAGAAGCTCGAGACCCGCGTCGCGGTGATGGAAAACGGAAAGCTCGAGGAGTACATGGTGGAGCACTGCGAGGAGGAGCGCCTCGTCGGCAGCGTGTTCAAGGGCCGCGTCCAGAACCTGGAGAACGACCTCCAGGCCGCGTTCGTGGACATAGGCCTGAAGAAGAACGCGTTCCTCCACTACTGGGACATGACGCCCGACGCGGACGCCGCGCTCGACGAGGACGACACGCCGCGCCAGGGCAGGCTTCCGCGCAAGAACCGCCTCTCCGACGCGGAGATCGCCAAGCGCTTTCCGCCGGGATCCGAGATCGTGGTCCAGGTGACGAAGGGCCCCATCTCGACGAAGGGCCCGCGCGTCGTCGCCAACCTCTCCATCCCCGGGCGCTACCTCGTGATGATGCCCGGCGCGAAGGACTCGCACGGCGCGGCGCTCAGGGGCGTCTCGAAGAAGATCGGCGACGCGAAGGAGCGCATCCGCCTGAAGAAGATCCTCGACAGGCTCCCGCTCCCCGACAACGTCGGCCTCGTCGTGAGGACCGTGGGGCAGGGCGCGAGCGCCCGCGCGTTCGCGCGCGACCTCAGGAACCTGCTCTCCGTCTGGAACGAGATGCAGGCCAACATCAAGACGCGCCGCACCCCGTGCTGCATATTCCACGAGCCCGACCTCTGCGAGCGCGTTGTCCGCGACTGGCTCACCGAGGACGTCGACGCCATCGTGATAGACGACGCGGCCAGCTACGAGCAGATGCGCGAGGTGACCGCGCGCATCTCCAGGCGCGCGAAGTCGAGGATCCGCCGCTACGACGGCAACGCCAACATCTTCGAGCACTACGGCCTCGAGCGCCAGCTCGCCGAGGCGTTCGCGCGGAAGGTCCCGCTCAAGTCCGGCGGCTACCTCGTCATCGACGAGACCGAGGCGCTCATCGCAGTCGACGTCAACACCGGCCACTACAAGGGCAACGGCTCCCAGGAGGACGCCATCCTCGAGGTCAACCTCGAGGCCGTGGAGGAGGTCGCCCGCCAGCTCCGCCTCAGGAACATCGGCGGGCTCGTCGTCCTCGACCTAATCGACATGAAGTCCCGCAAGCACCAGAAGCAGGTGTACCGCGCGCTGAAGGAGGCCCTCCGCCGCGACAGGGCGAGGACTAACGTGCTGGAGATCTCCGAGCTCGGGCTCCTGGAGATGTCGCGCCAGCGCCAGGACCAGTCGCTCCTCTCCGCGCTCACGTCGGCCTGCCCGTACTGCCAGGGTCACGGCGTCGTCAAGAGCCCGATGGCGATCTCCATCGAGATCCAGCGCCACCTCACGTCGCTGCTCAGGAAGGCCGCCGCGGACAAGCGCCCGTTCGAGCCGAAGGTCGTCATCGCGCCGCAGGTGATGCAGCGCCTCAGGACCGAGGACGCCGACACGCTCGCGAAGCTGCAGAAGGACTACGACACCCGCCTCACCTTCGTCTCGGAGCTACACCGCCACCCCGAGTCGTTCTCCATACTTGACGCGGCAACCTCTCAAGTGCTATACTCACAGTCATGAAGAAGATGAAGACATACCGCATCCTCGCCCTCGCGGCCGGGATGGTCCTGCCCGCCGTCCTCTCAGCCGCCGTCCCCGGCGCGAAGGGCCGCGAACTGAAGGTCTCGGCCGACCGCATGGCGGCCGACAACAAGACCGGCGCGATGACGGCCACCGGCAACGTAAGGGCGTCCCTCGAGCCGTACCGCCTCATGTCCTCCGGCCTCTCGCGGCAGGGAGGGAAGTACACGTTCTCCGAGCCGACGATCGTCACGACGTGCACGAACGACGAGTCGTGCCTCCACTGGTCGCTGAAGGGGTCCGTCGTCTACACCGACTCTGGCGAGGAGGGCAAGGAGGTCGTCGCGCGCGACATGGTCCTCAGGCTCTGGGGCGTGCCCGTGATGTGGGTCCCCTACTGGTGGCAGCCGCTCGACACCGACTACGGCTGGCGCGTTGTGCCAGGCTACAGGAGCCGCTGGGGCGGCTTCCTGCTCACCAAGTTCGTCTACGGCATCGCCGGCAGCCTGGAGGAGGGCAGGTTCGGACTCAAGGGCTCCACGCGCTTCGACATCCGCACCGAGAACGGCGTCGCCCTCGGGCAGGGCCTCAGGTGGAGCCTCGGCGACTTCGGCAAGGGCTCGTTCAAGGCGTACTACGCCTGGGACCTCGACGCCGACCGCTACGACAGGCACTGGAACTCTTCCCGCCACTGGCACTACGCCAACTGGGGCAGCACCGTCCCCGACGAGCGCTACGCGCTCACGCTCGCGCACCGCTGGCGGCCCACCGAGCGCGACACCGTGCGCCTGCGCGCCGCGTACTACAGCGACTCACACTTCCGCCGCGACTTCCTGCACGACGGGCGCTTCGGCCTCGAGAACCGATTCCCCGGCGCCGACAGGAACGAGCTCGCGTGGGAGCACCTCGAGAACGTCTTCGCCTTCGGCGTCAGCGTCGCCGGCCCGCTGAACGACTTCTACGGCGGCGTCGCCCGCCTCCCCGAGGCGTACTTCGACGTCCTCCCGCAGCGCGTGTTCGGCCTGCCGGTCAACTACGAGTCGCAGTCGCGCTTCGGATGGCTCGACCGCAACTACGCCAAGCACGGCAAGAAGTCGACGACCGCTATTCCGTACAGGTACGACCCCGGCCAGTGGGCGGACTACCAGGTCTTCCGCATCGACTCCTACCACCGCCTGACGATGCCGTTCAGGGTCCTGGACGTCGTGTCCGTCGTCCCGCGCGTCGGCGGGAGGGTGACGTACTGGTCCGACTCCGCGAGGGAGAACCTCGACGGCTACGGGCGGGCGCACTGCCTCGACGACGACGTCTCCCGTACCATCGCGGAAGGCGGCGTCACGCTCTCCGCGCGCGGCACCGCGCCCATCGGCGAGGACTGGCTCCACGTCCTCGAGCCGTACGCCGACTTCCTCGCCCAGGAGGCAGCCTACCACGGCCTCCGCCGCGGCGCGAGGGGCCTGTGGTTCGACTCCATCGACGGCAGCGCCGACTACCTCGACCAGTTCGCCGGGCGCAGCCGCAACCTCCCGTACTCCTGGTACGGCGTCACCCCGGGCATACGCAACGCCTTCAGGAAGTCCGACGAGAAGGGCCGCATGAGGACGGTCTTCGACCTCGACTTCTACGCGGCGGTGCAGCTCAACGACACTTCCTGGACCGAGGGCAACAGGTACCACCGCCTCTCCCGCCACCAGAAGAACCCCAACTACGGCAGGGACGGCGAGGCCAGCGTCTACCCCGGCACGAGGGCGATATGGCGCGTCTCGGAGAGCTCCTCGCTCTCCGCCCGCGCCGAGTGGGACGGCGAGAACGACACCGTCGCGTACGCCGACGTCGCCTTCAAGAACAAGTTCTCCGACAGCTTCAGCGCGACGTTCTCCTACACCGCAAGGGACCAGCGCTGGTGGGACTACTCCTCCACGCCCTACGACCCGGAGGTGGAGCGCAACGAGGACTTCAACTGGTCCAAGTTCTCCTACGCCGGCGTCTCCATCGAGCACGACCTCTGCGACGCCGTCGCCTGGGGCCCGTACCTGCGCTGGGACCTGCGCGAGAACGAGCTTGACGAAATCGGCGCGTGGCTCGACCTGCGCACTGACTGCCTCGGCTTCCGTTTCAGCTTCTCCTACGAGAACGACTACCGGCGCATAGACGGCTCCCGCCATGACGACGACTGGCGCTTCAGCGTCGGCGTCTACCTCCGCGCGTTCGGGCCGTCCACGGCCCTCCGCCTCGGCGACTGACGCTTCAACAACGACAAACACACAGCAGAGGACGACATGATGAAGACGATGAAGACCACGGGGATGAAACGATGGTGCTTGGTGGCGGGGACCGCGGCGATGCTGGCTTCGCCGCTGGCCGCCGCCGCGGAAGGGCGGTGCTGTGGCTTCGCCTCGCCGCAGGGCGCGGCGCGCGAGAACACCGGTCCGCTCTTCTGGCTGCACGGCACGGAGACGGAGGCCCGGCTCAGGGAGATGGTCGGGCGCGTCGACGAGAGCGGACAGGGCATCCTCACGATCGAGTCGCGTCCGCACATCGACTGGATGCGCGCGGGCTGGTGGCGCGACGTGGACATCGTCCTCGACGAGTGCAAGAAGCGCGGCATGAAGATGATGGTGTTCGACGACTACTGGTGGCCGAGCCAGGGCATGGGCGGCAAGTACCCCATCCCCGAGAAGTACCAGTGCCGCGACGTGAAGGGGACGGTCTACTGGGGGCACGAGGCGCCGGAGAAGGTGGCGAACGAAGTCGCGCGCATCCTGGTGAAGGAAATCGAGAAGGGCGTGTTCAGGCCCGGCCCCGACGGCGACAAGGTGATCGTCTACACCTGGTTCACCTCAAGGGGCGGATACCGCTTCCCCACGGTAAACGGACTCGACGAGGAGGCCGTCGACTGGTTCATCGGGGAGTACTACCAGCCGTACTACGACCGCTACGCGAAGGAGTTCAAGGACGGCACGATCCCCGGCTTCTTCTTCGACGAGCCGCAGTTCCGCGCGTGGTGGGGCGACGCGCTCGCGAAGGAGCTCAAGGCGCGCGGCGAGAACGTGGGCGAGCTCCTCACGGCGCTCAAGTTCAAGCTCGCCGACCCCGAGGACCAGGCCCGCGCCCTCTTCCGCTACCACGACGCACGCGCCGAGGTGTGGGGACGCACGATGTACGG
>Ga0310695_10009436_pt1 | contig 14654 bp, 10 predicted proteins | sample RumenRJG_04DNA_FD_203882 | JGI IMG/M metagenome (GOLD analysis project Ga0310695, IMG submission 203882) | Bovine rumen microbial communities from Lethbridge, Alberta, Canada - RJG_04 (v2) (version 2) | ecosystem: Host-associated > Mammals > Digestive system > Stomach > Rumen | place: Canada... | reverse complement strand
TGCTGATCCCGCTGATCTGGGATTGAGCCGATCCCGGAGCCATGAGGGCATGGCTCCCTGAACATGCTACTATTCCTCCATACCTCCATAAATGCCGCCGGGTAAAACCGGCGGCGACTTTTTTAAATTCACTTTTTGGCCTGCTCTATCCCCCAACTTGTAATGACTGGAAAACTGTGCTATTATTTAGTTGCGTGAGCTTCCATGCGTTGCGGTGCGATTGGCGTCGCATACGGATTTATTCAACAATCTGAAAGTCGGTGCAGTCCATGCGTTATTGTAAAAACTGTGAGCTTCGCTATCCCGATACAAGCCGCTATTGCCAGCAATGCGGGGCAAAGCTGGTCTTTCGCCCGGAGGCTGTGGACAGACAGAAGGTGCTGTCTATCCTCAAAAGACTTCCCGGCAATAAAAAAATACTGAAAAATTGCAGAATCAAGAATTATGATGACGAGGCTTTTTTCGACTTTATTCTGATCCATGAAGCCGGAATCTTCGCTTTTCAGATCAGCGAATCATACCGTATATTAGAGGGCAGCGACAGGATGCGCTTCTGGAAGATCGAAAATCTCAGCGATCACTCTGTGCAGATGCTGGAAAGGCCTGTCTCGGTGCTTGAAAAAAAGCAATATATCCTGGATCAGGTTTTGCGGAAGGGTATGTTTGCAAAAACCTTTGCCTTTTTGATATATCCGGAGAACAGCGGTCTTGAAAAAATTCAATCGTCCAAGACAGACCAAATGCTCACGATCCCGCGGATGGAGGATATTCTGACCCGCTATATTCGGGATTACGGGCATGTTTACAGCGAACCGGAAATTGAAAAAATTGTGGGTATACTGCGTGGCTTTCAAGAAGAAATAAGCGCTCCCCTACAAACATTCAGCAAACAAGGCGCAACTGCAAAACACTCATCCCCTCTTGTCCGTAGGACAGCGGTAATCATCTTGATCTCTTCTGTTGTGTTCGCGCTTTTATATTCCTTTTTCGTAAAGCAGGAAAAAGCCCACACGCCGCAAGCGACAGCTCCCGCCTCCTACATACCTGTCCAGTCCCAAAAGATAAGCGGGTTTACCATTCCGGATCAATACGCAGCGTTATTCCGTGATTTCAGCAACGCTGACTTGGACAAGGTTTCCTCCGCTTTCGACTTCAATTCCATGACAAAGCAGGAAAACGGCGCTGTGTCGATTTCGCTGCCATCTGATCGAGTTGAGCATGCTCTCGCAACCCTGCGCAGCGCAATTGACGAAATCACGGCGCGCCTTCTTCTTGACAGGCAGTTGCCGAACATTACGTCCGTCCGTTCTGATACATATAGGGATTTCACCATTTTTGTGACAAGTATGGATTTAATCGAAACGGAAAAGGTGTTTACCGAGGAGCTTCTTCGCTTCGGCGTCCTTTACGCCGCGTTGAGTGACGGAAAGTATGAAGATGTCTCGGCAAGTTTTTACAGTCAAACCGGCGATCTCTATCAGACTGTGCATGCGGCAGACTCCCTCCACCGCTGAAGCGTTCCCCATTGTCTGCGGGCTGTACGGCATTTTGACGACTCCAGGCGCGACGAGCTGCAGAAGTACAACAGCGAACCCTTTGACCAGCTCAAGGCCGGGGACAAGCTGCTGATCCCGCTGATCTGGGATTGAGCCGATCCCGGAGCCATGAGGGCATGGCTCCCTGAACATGCTACTATTCCTCCATACCTCCATAAATGCCGCCGGGTAAAACCGGCGGCGACTTTTTTAAACAATCCGGGCTTAACCCCGTGGCGGTACTGCTTATTCTCCTTGACGGCTGAATACGCTTGTGTTATTCTGAAAATGCTATTATATTTACATAAAGGAGGAGCACCAATGAAAGCGGATCAGATTATAAAAAACGCAAGAATCTTCACAGCGGACAAGAGCAAACCGACAGCAAGCGCCCTTGCGGTAAAGGATGGCAAATTCATTTATGTGGGTGACGAGGCCGGTCTTTCTGCGTACGAGGGAGAGGTCACGGATCTTGGCGGGAAATTCATCATGCCCGGTATTATCGACAGCCATGTGCATGTGACCATGGGAGCCGGATACGATCTGATAGGCGTAACCGGATTAGGGGAATTCATTGTTTGCGAGAACAAGCAGGGTGCTCTGGATTTTATAGCGGATTATATTCAGAAGCATCCTGGCCAGGACCGTTACCGCTTCATGCTCGACAAAAAGCACCTGAAGGATGACAATATTACCAAAGAGGACCTGGACGCGATTTGCCCTGACGGGGAACTGCAGATTCAGGAGGCGCAGGGGCACAGTATCTGGGTGAACTCGAACATTTTAAAGAAGCATGGTATCACGGACGATATCGAGGATCCGGTACCGGGCTTAAGCTTTTACGTGCGTAAGGACGGGCATGTGACCGGAGAAATGAGCGAGGGCGCGACGGAGCTGCCGATCATTCTGGACAGCGCAATGGATAAGCCGGATTCGGCGATTGACGCTGCGCTTCAGCGCTGGATCGATTTTTGTGTCAGTGTCGGTGTTTCAGGGGTCTTTGACGCCGGTATCCCCGGATTTCCTGAATTTCATGAGCACGTTTATTCTCGCCTCCGCGAGCTGGATCGGCAGGGGAAGCTTCCGATCTATGTCGACGGCTGTTATGTCATCTCGGCAGCCTGGGAGGTGGAAGAGGGCATAAAAGAGCTGAAGCGCCTTCAAAGGGAATACAATACGGAGCACATAAAGATCCATACCTTGAAGATTTTCATGGACGGCACGCTGAAGCTCCACTCCGGAGCTATGGTGACGCCCTATGTGGAAACCGGGGAAAAAGGGTGCACCGCCATGAATCTGGAGGAGCTTGTGGCGCTTCTGAAGGTGCTGAATGAAGAGGGACTGGATTTCCATGCGCATACCGTCGGCGAGGCGTCCTCCCGCCTGGTGCTGGACGGCGTAGAGCAGGTAAAGAAAGAGCTGGGGGACGATTTCCGGATCAGGGTCGTAGCCGCTCATCTGCAGATTCAGGATTCTGCGGATCTGACACGCTTTGCGCCTTTGGGCGTGATTGCGAACTTTACGCCCTGGTGGCACGCTGATGATGTCAACGTGTATAAGAAGCTCTTCGGCGAGGAACGCGGTAAATTGCTGTATCGCTGCAAATCCGTCTGGGACAGCGGAGCCCTGGTTTCCTGGTCCAGCGATACTATCGTATTCATGGATTTTTCATCCTGGAATCCCTATCTTGGCATGGAAGTCGGAATGACGCGCAAAGTTACGAATAAGACGAAGTTACCCCCGATCGAGTTGATCGAATATACATTCCCGCCCGCCGAGGAGAGGATGGGGATCGAAGAGATGATTCTCGGCTACACGATCAACGGGGCGAAGCAGCTCGGCATCGAAAAGACGAAGGGCTCCATCGAGGCCGGCAAGGACGCGGACTTCCTGGTATTCGACAACGACCTGCTCACGGCAGAGCACGAGGGATTCAGCCATAACCTGCCGCGGGATGTGTATTTCTGCGGTAAGAAAGTGAACTGATATTTTGCGAAGGATAAAAAGAGCGCGGCCCGGATGGGTCGCGCTCTCCTGCTGTTTATTTACTTTGGCTTACGCCGTGGTAATTACTCGTTGATGGCGATAACAACACCGGAGCCGACGGTACGGCCGCCCTCGCGGATAGCGAAGCGGAGACCCTTCTCGATGGCGATCGGGGTGATCAGCTCAACGTCCATGTCGACGTTGTCGCCGGGCATGCACATCTCAACGCCTTCGGGCAGGGAGATGACGCCGGTCACGTCGGTGGTACGGAAGTAGAACTGGGGACGGTAGTTGTTGAAGAACGGGGTGTGACGGCCGCCCTCTTCCTTGGACAGGACGTAAACCTGGCCCTTGAACTTGGTGTGGGGGTGAATGCTCTTGGGAGCAGCCAGAACCTGGCCACGCTCAACGGACTTCTTGTCGATGCCACGGAGCAGGCAGCCCACGTTGTCGCCGGCCTCGGCGTACTCGAGGGTCTTGTGGAACATCTCAGTGCCGGTAACGGTGGTCTCGGTGGACTCGTCCTTCAGACCAACGATCTCGACCTTGTCGCCAACCTTAACGCGGCCACGCTCAACACGACCGGTAACAACAGTGCCGCGGCCGGAGATGGTGAAGACGTCCTCGATGGGCATAAGGAAGGGCTGGTCGGCCTTGCGGTCGGGGGTGGGGATCCAGGTATCAACAGCGTCCATGAGCTCCTTGATGCAGGCGTACTCGGGGGCGTTGGGGTCCTTGGACTCGGAAACCAGAGCGTTCAGAGCGGAACCGCGGATGATGGGGGTTTCGTCGCCAGGGAAGCCGTAGAAGTCAAGCAGTTCGCGAACTTCCATCTCGACCAGCTCGAGGAGCTCTTCGTCGTCGACCTGATCGCACTTGTTCAGGAAGACCAGAACGGAAGGAACGTTAACCTGACGGGCCAGCAGCAGGTGCTCGCGGGTCTGGGCCATGGGGCCGTCGGAAGCGGCGATAACAAGGATTGCGCCGTCCATCTGAGCAGCGCCGGTGATCATGTTCTTGATATAGTCAGCGTGGCCCGGGCAGTCGACGTGAGCGTAGTGACGCTTGTCGGTCTCGTACTCAACGTGAGCGGTGTTGATGGTGATGCCGCGCTCTCTCTCTTCGGGAGCCTTGTCGATGGAAGAGTAATCGGTGTACTCAGCCTTGCCCTGCAGGGCGAGGTACTTGGTGATGGCAGCAGTGAGGGTGGTCTTGCCGTGGTCGATGTGGCCGATGGTGCCGATGTTGACATGGGGCTTGGTTCTGTTGAACATCTGTTTTGCCATTTTAATATCCTCCTAAAATAGAATATAAATTTCTTATTCCTGTTACGTTCGTTCTGTCATTCTGAGGAGCTCAAAGAATCTTATGATCCTTCGCTCGCGCTCAGGATGACGGAGGGGGTATCAGTAGTTCCCGTGCGTGTGCACGAGGGACTCCTGCAAATTCTTGGGCAGCTCGACAAAGTGGCTGGGCTCCATGCTGTAGGTGGCCCTGCCCTGGGTCTTGCTGCGCAGGTCGGTGGCGTAGCCGAACATGGTGGACAGCGGGACATTGCACTCAATGATCGCCGCGCCGTTTCGGATATCGCTGCCGAGGATCTGGCCGCGCCGCGCGTTCACGTCGCCCATCACGTCGCCCATGTATTCCTCGGGCGCGGTGACGACGACCTTCATGATCGGCTCAAGCAGGGTGGGATTCGCCTTCTGGCAGGCCTCCTTGAAGGCCATGCTGCCGCAGATCTTGAAGGCCAGCTCGGAGGAGTCGACCTCGTGGAAGGATCCGTCGAGCAGGGTGCACTTGACGTCCACAACCTGATAGCCCGCGAGGACACCGGAGAGCATGGCGCCCTGGATGCCCTGGTCGACGCAGGGGATGAATTCCTTGGGGATCGCGCCGCCGGTGATCTTGTTGACGAACTCGTAGCCCTTGCCGGACTCGTTCGGCTCGACCATCAGCTTGACGTGCGCGAACTGACCCTTGCCGCCCGTCTGACGCGCGTAGCGGGTGTCGACCGTGACGGCCTTCTTGATGGTCTCCTTGTAGGAAACCTGGGGCTTGCCGACATTGGCCTCGACCTTGAACTCGCGCAGGAGCCTGTCCACGATGATTTCCAGGTGGAGCTCGCCCATGCCGGCGATGATGGTCTGGCCCGTCTCTTCATCCGTGTAGGTCTTGAAGGTGGGGTCTTCCTCCGCCAGCTTCTGCAGGGCGATTGCCATCTTTTCCTGGCCCGCCTTCGTCTTCGGCTCGATAGCCACGCGGATGACGGGTTCGGGGAATTCCATGGACTCCAGGATAATGGGGTTCTTTTCATCACAGAGGGTGTCGCCGGTGGTCGTGTTCTTGAGACCCACGGCGGCGGCGATGTCGCCGGTGTAGACCTGCTGGAGGTCTTCTCTGTGGTTGGCGTGCATCAGCAGGATGCGGCCCATGCGCTCGCGCTGACTCTTGGTGGTGTTCATGACCGTCTTGCCGGTCTCGAGCGTGCCGGAGTAGACCCGGAAGAAGCTGAGCTTGCCGACATAGGGATCGGACATGATCTTGAACGCCAGGGCGGAGAAGGGGCCGTTGTCGTCGGCATGACGGCACTCCTTCTGTTCGGTCTTGGGGTTCACGCCTTCGATGGCCGGAACATCCAGCGGCGAGGGCATGTAGTCCACAATCGCGTCCAGCAGCTTCTGTACGCCTTTATTTTTATAGGAAGTGCCGCAGGTGACGGGGACCATCTCCACCGCACAGGTGGCCTTCCGGATAGCCGCGCGGATCTTGTCCGCGGGGACTTCTTCGCCTTCGAGATACAGTTCCATGATCTCTTCGTCGAAGTCGGAGACTGCCTCCAGCAGCTTATCGCGGTACTCTGCGGCGAGATCCAGCATATCGTCCGGGATAGGCTCGGTACGCATGTCCTTGCCGAGATCGTCGTAATAAACTCTGGCGTTCATATCCACAAGGTCGATAATACCTTCGAAGCTCTCCTCGCTGCCGATGGGGAGCTGGATGGGCACGGCGTTGCATTTCAGTCTGTCGTGAACCATGCCGAGGACCCTGTAGAAATCCGCGCCCATAATGTCCATCTTGTTGACATAGATCATGCGCGGAACGTGATAGTGATCGGCCTGTCTCCAAACTGTTTCGGACTGGGGCTCGACGCCGCCCTTGGCGCACAGGACCGTGACGCAGCCGTCAAGCACGCGAAGCGAGCGCTCGACCTCGGCGGTGAAGTCCACGTGACCCGGGGTGTCGATGATGTTGATGCGGGTGCCCCGCCAGTGGCAGGTGGTGGCGGCGGAGGTGATGGTGATGCCGCGCTCCTGCTCCTGCTCCATCCAGTCCATGGTTGCGGTGCCCTCATGGGTCTCACCTAACTTATAGTTAACGCCGGTGTAGAAAAGAATACGCTCGGTCGTGGTGGTCTTTCCCGCATCGATGTGAGCCATGATGCCGATATTTCTCGTTTTCTCAAGTGAATACTGTCTGGGCATGAAAATCTCCTGATTAGATGCTTACCATCTGAAGTGCGCGAAGGCCTTGTTGGCCTCGGCGTTCTTGTGCATATCCTCGCGCTTCTTGACTGCGTTGCCGAGGTTGTTGCAGGCATCCATGATCTCGCCTGCGAGGCGCTCCTTCATGGTCTTCTCGCTGCGCTTGCGGCTGTAGTCGACCAGCCAGCGCAGGGCCAGGGTCTGACGACGGGCCGGGCGAACCTCGATAGGAACCTGATAGGTTGCGCCGCCGACACGGCGGGCCTTGACCTCCAGTGCGGGCATGATGTTGTTCATAGCCTCAGCGAAAGCGTCAAGGGGCTCCTTGCCGGTCTTATCCTTGATGATGTCAAAAGCGTCGTAAACGACCTTCTGGGCAACACCCTTCTTGCCGTCGAGCATAACGCCGTTGATGAGCTTGGTCACCAGAACGCTGTTATACATAGGATCAGGCAAAATTTCTCTTTTGGGAACATTACCTCTTCTGGGCACGTTGCTTCCCTCCTTCATTAAAAAATGGAATCACAGGTACTCGAATACACACGGGTATCCGTTGCGCCCCGAGGTTTATCATTGCAACAGAAAACAATGCTGTACAGATAAACGACAGGGCAGATTGCCGCTGAAGTTATTACTTCTTCTTTGCAGCCTTGGGTCTCTTCGCACCGTACTTGGAACGGCCCTGCATACGGCCGTTGACGCCCTGGGCGTCGAGCGTGCCGCGGATGATGTGGTAACGCACACCAGGCAGGTCCTTAACACGGCCGCCGCGGATCATAACCACGGAGTGCTCCTGCAGGTTATGGCCGATACCGGGGATATAAGCGGTGACCTCATAGCCGTTGGTCAGGCGGACACGGGCGATTTTACGCAGAGCGGAGTTCGGCTTCTTGGGGGTGGAGGTACGGACTGCTGTGCAGACGCCTCTCTTCTGAGGAGCGCTCAGGTCGGTCTCCTTGTTCTTGAGGGTGTTCAGACCCTTCTGCATTGCAGGGGAGGCGGACTTGTAGGTGACCTTCTCTCTGCCTTTTCTCACCAGCTGGTTAAAAGTAGGCATTGTTTTCTCCTTTCTTTCGTTGTCGCGGGATGCTGTGCGCACCGGACGGACAAAGATCCGGTATTTGCGGACTTTTGCGGCCTTTTTGTGCGCATTTTCTCATCACCCACGCAATTGTAGATATTAGCATATTTCACAAACCGAGTCAAGAATTTTTGTGAATTCGAGAGAAAAAATTTTTTGGATATGCAAAAGAGCGCTGCCGTTTCCGGAAGCGCTCCTGTTGTGCTTTTCTTTTCGGGCTTTACCCTATTGAGGGAATGGCTCAGCACAAACCCTGATGAACCTCCCCGCCCGCTGCCTCAAACAGCTGGGTCGGATCTTAGGTCACTATCAGTATACTACAAAAAACAAAAAATGAAAGAACAAATTTTTTAATTTTTTGAGAGCCGGACAATCATCCGCAGAGGGAGCTAAAACTTTGTCTGACGTGAAAAAAACGTATTGTTTTTTCGCGGCCATGCAGAAAAATAAAAAAAGCCCGAAACTACCCTGGATTTTTGCGATATGTATGTGGTATAATGCAGTCAGTCTTAAATATTGGCGATTCCAACAATTGTGAAAAGGAGAAAAACCATGGCGAAACGAAGAATGTTCAACACGGATGTTGTGAACACGGATGATTTTCGCAGCATGCCGCGCGACACACAGCTTTTGTATTTCTACCTCGGCCTCTCTGCCGACGACGACGGGTTTGTTTCATGGCCCAAGATCGTCCTGCGCATACTCGGCATACGGCAAAACCATCTGAACCTCCTTGCAGAGAAGGGATATATCCGGCTGTTCGATTCCGGCGTGTGCCTGATCTGCGACTGGCAGGCGCACAATTATATACGCCGCGACCGCTATACCCCGACACGCTGCCAGAAAGAGAAGGAAAGCCTCGGCATTTCGTCCCAGGATGGTCAACCGACCGTCATACCGGATGACATACCAAATGACAACCATGCTGACAACCACGCTGACAACCACGCTGACAGTTCTCCGGTTGACACAGGTAAGGTTAGGTCAGGTAAGGACAGGTCAGGCAAGGACAGGTCAGACGAAGAAACTGTTTGTGCGGCAAAGCCGCCCCGCCCCCGCTTTTCGCCCCCGGGGGTGGAGGAAGTGGCCGCTTACTGTACCGAACGCAAAAACAGCGTCGACCCCCAGCGCTTTGTGGACTTCTACACCGCCAACGGCTGGGTACAGAACCGCAACAAGCCCATCAAGGACTGGCGGGCTGCGGTGAGACTCTGGGAGAGGAGGGACAAGAATGGACGAGACGATCCAGGTGATGGGTATTACGATACGCCGATCGAAGGCGTCTGCCGCTTCTGAGGCGCCCTGCGCGTATCTGCAGAACGGCTTCTGCAAGCGCTGCACCTGCGGCAAATGCCGGGGCGGCTACCTGATCGACGAGTGGCGGGAGGCCATGCTGCACGGGGACTGCTCCCACGGGCCGCGCGAATGCTCCTGCGTGGAGAGGGCGCGCTCACGGCGGCGGCTCAGGACGGCGGGGCTCGAGCAGCTTGCCGCGCGCTGCACCTTTGACAGCTACCGCCCCGCAAAGCCCTGGCAGAAGGGCGTCAAGGAGAAGGCCGAGGCGTATCTCGGCGTTTTCCGGACGACGGGCTTTTTCATCTCCGGGCAGTCCGGCTGCGGCAAGACGCATATCTGCACCGCCATCTGCAACGAGATCATCGAGCGCGGCGGGCGGCTGCGCTACTTCCAGTGGGTGCGCGACGGCACACGCCTCAAGCAGCTTCTCACCGAGCGCGACAGCGGCTACGACCGGGAGATCGACACGCTCATCGACACGCCCTATCTCTACATAGACGACCTTTTCAAGCAGGAGGTATCGGCGGCGGACATGCGCCTGGCCTACGAGCTTCTGAACGGGCGCTACAACGCCGGGCGGCCGACGATCCTCTCGAGCGAGCACGACCTCAAGTTCATCCGCGCCGTCCGAAACGGCGAGGGCGACGCCATCGCGGGGCGTATTTTCGAGAGCTGCGGGCGCGGGAAATTCTGCGTCGAGCTCAGCGGGCTGGACAAGAACCTGCGCTTTACGGGGTGACCCCTCTCAGTCACCAGTGTGAGCACTGGTGACAGCTCCCCCTGAGGGGTTCAACCCCTCCGTCTTGCCCCTCGCGGGAGATCGGGGCAATCCACCTCCCCTTGCAGGGGAGGCAATCTCGCGCGCGACGTTTTCCCCTGGCTCTCCTGAAAGGGGAGCTTAATACTATTCCCTGATAGAAAGCGGACAAGGAATTCCGAGCAAAATTTGTGTCAGGCGAGGCGAAGCCCGCAGAGCATAATGGAGATATATGGTCAAGGGCTTCAACGAAGCATGGCGCAAATGTTGCCGGAAGGACTGTCAGATTTCTATCGGGGGATAGTATAACGTGTAATCGCGGCATATAAAGAGAACACCGGGGTTTCCCGGTGTTCTCGGATGGGTTTTTTCAGATCGCGTTGGACTTGTTGACGAGAGCGGTGAGATCCACGTACTCCTCGGGCTCGGTGACGATGGTCTCGTCGGTCTTGAGCTTGAAGTCGCGGTAGCAGTTCAGGCCCGTGCCGGCGGGGATCAGCTTGCCGATGATGACGTTCTCCTTCAGGCCGACCAGGTGGTCCACCTTGCCCTTGATGGCGGCGTCGGTGAGAACCTTGGTGGTCTCCTGGAAGGACGCGGCGGACATCCACGAATCCGTCGCCAGCGACGCCTTGGTGATGCCCATGAGAAGCTGGGTGCAGGTGGCCTTCTGGAGTCCCTGCTCCCCTGCCGCGGTGCGATCGTCGATTTCCTTGTTCGCGGCCTTGAAGACGGAGATGTCGACCGTCGCGCCGGAGAGCAGATCGGTGGAGCCTGCCTCCTCAACGCGCACCTTGCGCATCATCTGGCGGACAATGACCTCGATATGCTTGTCGTTGATGTCAACGCCCTGCTGGCGGTACACCTTCTGAACCTCGCTCGTGATATAGCTGCGCACGCCCTGGCGGCCGAACTCATCGTCGTTGATGCCGCGGATGCGCAGCACGTCGTGCGGGTTCAATGCGCCGGAGGTCAGCTCCTGGCCCTTGTCGACATGGTCGCCGTTGTGCACGAGGATGCCCGCGGAGTGCGGCACGGTGTAGACCATGGTCGCGCCCTCGGCCTCATTGGTGACGGTGATGGAGTACATGACGCCCTTCTTGGCCTCTTCGATGCTGACGGTGCCGGAGGTCTCCGCGAGGATCGCCATCTTCTTGGGCTTGCGCGCCTCAAACAGCTCTTCGACACGGGGAAGACCCTGGGTGATATCGTCGCCCGCGACGCCGCCGGTGTGGAAGGTACGCATGGTGAGCTGGGTGCCCGGCTCGCCGATGGACTGGGCGGCAATGACGCCGACAGCCTCGCCCGCGTTGACGGGACGGCCGATGGCAAGGTTGATGCCGTAGCACTTGGCGCACACGCCGCAGCCGGCTTCGCACGTCAGGACGGAGCGGATATAGGCCTTGTGGATGTTATGGGATTCAAGCACCTTCGCATCCTCGGGCATGAGCATGTGGTCGGTATCGAAGAGCAGCTCGCCCGTCTCGGGATCGGTGATCGGCAGGGCCGGGAAGCGGCCGTGGATGCTGGTGCCGAAGGACTCGACCTCCTGGCCCTTGTCGTAGACGGCGCCGGCCCACACGCCCTCGGTGGTGCCGCAGTCTTCCTCGCGGATGATGACCTCCTGGCACACGTCGACCATGCGGCGGGTCAGGTAACCGGAGTCCGCGGTACGAAGGGCGGTATCGGCCATGCCCTTACGGGCGCCTCTCGTGGAGATGAAGTACTCCAAGACGGAAAGGCCTTCACGGAAGTTGGACTTGATGGGGATTTCGATGGTCTTGCCGGAGGTGTTCGCCATCAGGCCGCGCATGCCGGCAAGCTGACGGATCTGGTTCATGGAGCCGCGGGCGCCGGAGTTTGCCATCATGTAGATGGGGTTATATTCGTCGAGGGCGCTCGAGAGCGCGTCGGTGACGTCCTTGGTGGTCTTCTCCCACTCGGACACGACCAGGCGGTAGCGCTCGTCATCGGTGATGAAGCCGCGCTTGTACTGGCGCTCGATCTTGACGACCTCGTCCTCGGTGGCGTGGATGAGCTCGTACTTTGCCGACGGGACGGTCATGTCCGCGACGGAGATGGTGATGGCGCCCTTGGTGGAGTACTTGTAGCCCATGGCCTTGATGGAGTCCAGCACTTCCGCCGAGATGGTGAAGCCGTACTTCTGGATGCAGCGGTCGATGATGTCGCCGAGCTGCTTCTTGCCGACCTGGAAGCTGATCTCATGGTCGAAGGCGTGCTCGGGATCGGTGCGGTCGACGTAGCCCAGATCCTGGGGGATGGGCTCATTAAAGATGATGCGGCCGACGGTGGTGACGATGATCTTCTTGGTCTCCACGCCGTCCACGGTCTTGGTGACGCGCAGGCGGATCGGAGCGTGCAGGCCCACGAGCCCCTCGTTATAGGCCATGATGGCCTCGGCGGAGTCGCGGTAGATGAGGGTGGGCTTGTAGGTGATGAGCTTCTTGCCGTCCGCCTTGAGCTTGAGGTTGGCATGGTAGATCTCATCGCCGGTGACGATGCTGCCGCGCTCAAAATCGCTCTCGCCCGGATCGTCCACCAGCATGCGGTCGGTGCCCTTTTCGGCGGCGTCGATGCGCAGCATGGTGAGATAGTAGGAGCCGAGGATCATGTCCTGGGTCGGGACGGTGACGGGGTGGCCGTCCTGCGGGCGCAGGAGGTTGTTGGCCGAGAGCATGAGGATGCGGGCCTCGGCCTGGGCTTCGGCGGACAGCGGCACGTGAATGGCCATCTGGTCGCCGTCAAAGTCAGCGTTGTACGCGGTGCAGACCAGGGGGTGCAGGCGCAGGGCGCGGCCTTCGACGAGGATCGGCTCGAAGGCCTGGATGCCGAGTCTGTGCAGGGTGGGGGCGCGGTTTAAGAGAACCGGATGCTCCTTGATGACGTCCTCCAGCGCGTCCCAGACCTCGGTACGCTGCTTGTCGACCATCTTCTTGGCGGATTTGATGTTGTTGGCAACGCCGTCCTCGACGAGCTTTTTCATCACGAAGGGACGGAACAGCTCAATGGCCATTTCCTTCGGCACGCCGCACTGGTAGATCTTGAGATCGGGGCCGACGACGATAACGCTTCGGCCGGAGTAGTCGACGCGCTTGCCCAGCAGGTTCTGGCGGAAGCGGCCCTGCTTGCCCTTGAGCATGTCGGACAGGGACTTGAGCGCGCGGGAGTTTGCGCCGGTGACGGCACGGCCGCGGCGGCCGTTGTCGATCAGGGCGTCGACAGCCTCCTGCAGCATGCGCTTCTCGTTTCTCACGATGATGTCGGGGGCGTTTAACTGCTGCAGTCTTTTCAGACGGTTGTTGCGGTTGATGACGCGGCGGTAGAGATCGTTCAGGTCGGAGGTGGCGAAGCGGCCGCCGTCGAGCTGAACCATGGGGCGGATCTCGGGCGGGATGACGGGCAGGATGTCAATGACCATCCACTCGGGGCGGTTGCCGCTCTGGCGGAAGGCCTCGACCACCTCGAGGCGCTTGACGAGCTTGGCCTTCTTCTGGCCGCCCGCGGTCTTGAGCTCCTCGCGCAGCTCGGCCGCAAGCTTCTCGCAGTCGATCTGGCTGAGTAACTCCTTGATGGCCTCGGCGCCGATGCCGGCCTTGAAGTCGTCCTCATACTTCTCGCGCATCTCGCGGTACTCGCGCTCGGAGAGGATCTGGCCCTTCTGCAGCGGCGAGAAGCCGGGGTCGATGACGACATAGTTTGCAAAGTACAAAACCTTCTCGAGCATGCGCGGGGTCATGTCAAGCATGAGACCCATGCGGCTGGGGATGCCCTTGAAGTACCAGATGTGGGAAACGGGGGCGGCCAGCTCGATATGGCCCATGCGCTCGCGTCTGACCTTGCTCTTGGTGACCTCGACGCCGCAGCGGTCGCAGATCTTGCCCTTGTAGCGGATCTTCTTATACTTGCCGCAATGGCATTCCCAGTCCTTGGTGGGTCCGAAGATACGCTCGCAGAACAGGCCGTCGCGCTCGGGCTTGAGGGTGCGGTAGTTGATGGTCTCGGGCTTCTTGACCTCGCCGTAGGACCAGTTGAGGATCATTTCAGGGGAGGCAATTCCGATCTGGATCGCGTCAAAGGGTGTATAGCTCATTACTCATCCTCCTCACTATAATCGTCAGCTCCGAAGTCCGCGCCGAACTCGTCCTCGGGGACGTTCTCGATGGAGAAGCCGCTCTCGGCCAGCTCATCGTCGTCCGCCGCGTACAGCTCATCCTTGAGCTCGGGGATGAAGTCGTCCTCATCCTCGTCCTTGAGCTCGATCTCGTTGCCCTGCTCGTCCAGGACGCGCACGTCCAGGCACAGGGACTGCAGCTCCTTGACCAGAACCTTGAAGGATTCGGGCACGCCGGGCGTCGGGATATCGCTGCCCTTCACAATGGCCTCGTAGGTCTTGACACGGCCGGTCACGTCGTCGGACTTGACCGTCAGGATCTCCTGCAGGGTGTAGGCCGCGCCGTAGGCCTCCATGGCCCAGACTTCCATTTCGCCGAAGC
>Ga0310695_10009435_pt1 | contig 14656 bp, 18 predicted proteins | sample RumenRJG_04DNA_FD_203882 | JGI IMG/M metagenome (GOLD analysis project Ga0310695, IMG submission 203882) | Bovine rumen microbial communities from Lethbridge, Alberta, Canada - RJG_04 (v2) (version 2) | ecosystem: Host-associated > Mammals > Digestive system > Stomach > Rumen | place: Canada... | reverse complement strand
CTATGTTTGCTGACGCTGTTAAGGACCCTGTAGCTAATTTGATGAATATCAATAATACTACTATGCCAATAGTTACAGCTCTTATTAGACTTGGAATGCCATTTGAGAAGGTTGCCTTATTTATCTCTCAACCAGCAATTAGACGTGTTTTGGAGTTGTATAATTCAGAGAATGTTACTAACTTTGTAAGGCTATCTGATGTAATTCAGAGAGAGATAGATAGTATTAGTAATCAGTTTAATGTTGAAAACAACTCTGTTCTTAATGAACTCAATGCCCTTGAAGAAGAGGAATTAATTAAGAACATGAATCCAAGAGAAAGAGGAAACAACTCCTTGGTTACTGACTATAAAGTCTTAAAATTCTTCCAGTACTTAGATACCATAGCTAGACAGTTAAAGAGTCCTACCTATGCTACCAGATTTAATTCTATTAGCAATGCTGTTGGTCCTTTAGTAATTGACAACCTTATAATGGAGTACAAAGCTGATGAGGGTAATTTTGACTACTTCTACGATGCAGATGGTGAGGCAGCTAACTTCATGACAATTTTAACAAAGCACCCAATACTTAATAGTTTCTATGAAACATTAAATATTAGTAGAGAGCTTTTAGATGAGATGCCTGCTAATAGTCTCAGCTTTAGAAACATGTTGTCCTCTGCAGACTCTGACTTAAAGAGGGTTCTCTATGGTGATAGAAAGACTTTAAGCGAATTGAGTGATTTTTATCAGTCTTATCTACTTATTGCTTCTGGAGCTATTCCAGTTGCTGCAACAAGAGAAAATCCTCATCAGGGACTTAAGTATTACCTTGAAAAGTTCCCGCAAGATTTTATGAGGGCAAATGCTAAGGAGTTGTTTAAAGGTAACTCACTTATTGACGCCATTAAATTGGATGTTCAAAAAGGAAGGACAGTTCTTAGAGTAGACACTACCGGATTAACTACTCAAGATAAAGAGAAGCTTGGTGATGGCTGGGCAGATTTATATAAGAGCGGTGGAAGAGGTCAAAAGCTTGCTGAACATCTATTCTATTATAACTTCTGGAGAACTGGTATAGGATTTAGTCCAAAATCCTTTATGGGGCTGTTCCCGACTAGACTTAAGAGTAAAATTAATGGTTACAATGCTGCTTTTAATGTTAACTCTAATAAATTTGCTGACGGTGTTGTTGGATTGCAAGTGCTTGATCAGTTTGTAAGAAATAATGCAGATAATAATAAATTAGCTCCTAAGGTAAAGTTAGGCAAAGATGGTGTTAATCCAGAAAGACAAAATAACAATTGGGTCTTTAGAGATAAAGACTACTTTGCCGTAAGAGATAAATTCTATATCAAAGTAAGGTCAGGCAATAGAGACATTCTTTTAAAGAGAATCGCTAAAAACAATGAGGGCAGTACTGCTGTGTTTACAGAACTTAGCTTACTTGGTAATAATGGAGAGTATTTCGAGGCCTCTCTAGATAGGTCCTACACTCCTTTGGCACAAACAACAGAGGTTAAAGAACAAAACAATGAAGGTCAGATGCAACATGTTACTAATAATCAAGTACAGGCAGAAGATGTTCCTATCAGTTCAGAACCAACACAGGAAACTGTAAGCAAAAGAACTACTAAGATTAGAGACATGTTACTTAAGATGTTTATGATGTCTGGAAGAACAGAAGAACAGGCTAAGGCTAAGTTAGAGGAGTATAAAAATAAATCTTCTGAGGAACAAAATAAATTTAAGCCACAGATGAAAAAATTTATTGCTAATAAATTTGATCAACTTAATATTAAGTACAATGAAGACCTCCTTGAAGAGATGTATAATGAACTTTGTTAATATATGGCAAGAAGAAAAATAAGTTGTAGATGGGTACCAGAGGTCCCAGGAACACATGAAGATAGTAAGATGTATCTAGAGCTTTCTAAGCTCATTAAGAATAGACCATTGACGAATCTCATTTATGCCAGCTACCTTCAAACGGGGGTAGCTGACAAAATGGATTCAGCTGGCTATGCCAGGAATCCTCAGGGGCAACATAGAGCAAGAGACATTTATGCTTTCTTTGATGTTGGAAGTATGAAGAATGCTCTGCCTATTAATGCTCAGGCTAAATCTGTTGGGTTTATGGATGCAAGCGGCAATCTAATTGATTTTAACGCTACAGATGCTTATACAAAGGCCCAGGAATTTAACCAGAATAACAAAGGTAGAGTAGCATATGTTGTTCAACATGGAGATATGTTTAATGTGCTTTTGGATGAAATGGATTCCAGAAGTCAAATTAAACAGGTTGAAGTTAATAGAGCATTAGTTCAGTGGAATGAACTCTCAGCACAGCTAACAGCAAGAGGCATTGATATTAATGACCTTAACTCAATTAACCCTGCACTGGTTAATCCAGGAAATGTAGTTGATTTTATGAGGAACCTTAGTACTTATAAGATGACTCCAAATGATGGGTTGGCAGTTAAAGATATAGAGATGTTGCTTGCACTTAATCATACAGTTCCTATTGTTCAGAATATATTAAATAGAGGATGGGGTAGTAGAACTGAAACTGCACAAAGGATGTATGATATTCTTCATACTGATGATGCAACAAGCACTAATGTAACACTGGTTAATAATGTGCTTACAGAGTCTAAAAAACTTAGTAGACTTAATGTTGGAGATTTAAGGACTGCTATGAGGAATGCTACTACTGCCTTTGAAGAAACAGATGAGTCAACAAGTATTCAGAAAACCCTAAAGGACTTGGATGCAAAGTATCACCTTGAAAGTGACTCTTTTGTTAGAAACTCAGATAAAATTGAAAAGTATTCTGAGGCTGTAGCAGACGCTATTATGTCTCTACAAAGGCAAATTAGGGTTATTGAAAGCAAAAGTGGTAAGACTCCTAAAAGTGAATTCTTAAGGGAACTTCAAGGTAAATTAACTGAGGAGCTTAAACATAAGCAATATGCTTCTGGTCTTTTAGACTTCATGAACACTGCTGTTAATTATATTCAACAAATTAATACAACACTAAACAGTGTAAGTGCAACTGGTACAAATCTAGAATTTGCACATAACTTAGCTGACGCCACGTCTCAGGCATCTAATCTAAGAAATGCATATTATGATGTAATCAAGGCAATTGCAGATACTGAGCTGGTTAATGACTTTGCTATTAATGATACTGATAAGGCTACATTAAAGGACTTGGCTAAGGATTTAAAGCAACTTTTTGACTCCCAAAATGAAAAGGTGAGAGACTTACAAAAAGAGGCTATGGTATCTATAGGTAGGGAATTTATTGGTGAACACAATTCATTGTATGGAAAAGATGTTGCCGATATTATTAACATGACAGAGGCAGATGCCTCTCTTACAGATTACCTTTATAGCATTGGTAGGTCCTCAAATACAGTAGTTTCTATGCTTGGAGCTATTATCAGAGATGCACAGAGTCAAAGAGATTTCAGGCTTCAGGAAATTGCTTTACAAATTAGAAGAGCTAACAATTTACTTGTCGAGGATGGTAAAGATTCTTCATATATGTATGATGACAAGGGAAGGATTGTTAGCCAGTATGACTGGGATGGTTACTATAAAGCTAAAAGAAAGTACGCTGGGGCATTAGTGCGAAGCGGAATTGCCTATAAATCTTCTCAGTTTGAAGCAGAGATGCAGCTGTGGGAAGATGATAATACAGAAGAAGTTGTCGTCGATTCCAAGTCTGGAAGAACAGAAAAGATGCCTAAATTTTATTTAAGTAAAAATTTTAGAGATGGGTGGTCTAAGGCACAAAATGAATACTATGATAGAATGATGGAACTTAAAGGTGAAATTGGCACTTTACTTCCTAATTATGCACAGCATCAGTATATTGCTCCACAAAAGAGAACCACTTGGGACCAAGTACTAAAAGAAGGTATTAGAGGTGATAGAAGTTTTGGTAACGTTGCTAGATGGTTCTTAGAGAACTCTAAGATTTGGAAGATGAAAGAAGCAGATACCAGATTCAGAAAAAGCGGTATATTTGTCGAAGGGGAAGAATCGTTGGCTTCTTTAAGCAACTATGATAATACCATACTAAGACAGATTCCACTGTTCTATATAAAAAAGATAGATAGTAATAATCTATCTCATGACTTCTCATCAGCTCTACAGTCTTTAGCTAGTACTGCTCTTAACTACGATGCTATGGAGGGAATTAAAGACATTGCTGAAATGATGACTGATTATGCTTCTAGCAGTACTCCAGTTGAAAGAGATGCTACAGGTAAACCTAAAGTGGATATGGCAGTGTCAAGAAATATGAGTGTTATTACAAATCTTCGTAAGAGTGCAAAGGATAATAGAGTATCAAGTATGCTTGATGCATTTGTGTTAAAGCATATCTATGGAGTAGAAAATAAATCTGAGGGGCTGTGGGCTATAATCTGTGCTAATTTAATTGGATATACCTCTTTAAAGGGTTTAGCGGTTAATGTGAAAGGAGCACTTACTAATAAGTGGGTAGGTGTATTACAAACAATTATTAAAGCCTTTGGTGGACAGTACTATACATTTAGTGATTTACTTGAGGCTGAAGCAATTTTGCTTGGAGAGCAAGGCGGCTCTACTACTGGTGCATTAGTAGGTGGTGCTTTTGGAGGTCTTCCTGGAGCTGCTATAGGATTAGCAGCAGGTACTGCAGTTGGGGCCGTTGGAATGAGTGGTAAATTCATGGATATTCTTACTGGGAACAGAAACAGTAAAGACACTTTAATTGGGGAATTCTTTGACCAAGCACAGGAATCATATTCAGAGCTGAGTGACCAGAGGTACCACTCCACAATGTTTGGTAGATTGTTTGGTCACTTTAATCCTATGGCTATGTATTCTAGAGGTGAGTACTGGATTCATATGTTAAATGTATATGCTACACTTCTTCATGAAAAAGTTGTAGAGTATGACCCTTCCACTGGTAAGAGAAAAACAATTTCTTTATATAATGCTCTAGAGAAAGGAGAAAAAATTGATGGTAATACAGAGCTTAAAGTTAGAGACAATATCTACAAACTTAATGGTGAAAAGTTAGATAATTTGTCAGATGATTATTTTGCAGCCATGAAGAGGAGAATTAGATATATTAATCAACAATGTCACGGCTCCATGAATAAAGAGGATAAAGGTCTTTTGCACCAGTGGATGCTTGGTAAAATGGCTATGAACTTTAGGCAGTGGATGGTAGAACACTATTCTAGAAGATTTAGAACTTTACACTGGGATGAGTCTATAAGGGATACGGATCTAAGCAATTTTTATCATAATACTAAAGTACTACTTGATGGTAAAAAAGTAAAGTTAATTGATGCCCTTAAGATGGTAGATAATGATGCCAATGATGGCACTTTCCATTATGAAATCAAAGCAGGCAGTAAAACTACAGATGGTAGAATATTAACTAATGATATTTTAAATCAAATGCTAAATCGCTACGCTGAGGATTCTGGTTGGAGAAGAGGCTTTAAAACAGATGCTATTAACTTATTTATAAACTACATTAAAGAGTATAAAGAGTATCAGACTTCAGCAAATGCTTATTGGAATAGTTTGTCTGAGACCCAAAAAGCAGATGTTAAACAAGTCCTGGGAGAGGCATTTGTCTTAGCTGCCTTAGCTGGACTATCTGCTTGTATGGGTGACCCAGATGACCATAAAGGAGAATTCTACTATAGACTTTGGATGTATGTAGTTAAGAGATGCTTGTTTGATGAGAAGGCAACCACTGTATGGGGATTCCCTTCAGAAGCAAAAACTATTATTAATAATCCTATTGCTTCTGTACAGACAATGGCTGGTTTACTTTATCCAATAGTTGGAATAACAGACATTAAAGATACAATTAAATCTGGTAGATATGAGGGATGGAATAAATATGCAAGGAATGTTCTTAAGTATACAGTTCCGTTCTATTCTCAAATTGACCAACTTCTTAATATGGATACAGAAGACTATGTATTCGGAGTTTTTAGTAATCAAATAACCCGCTAAAAAAGAAAGCTAGTAAGTAAAAACTTACTAGCTTTTTTGTTTAAATATACTTATTATCTACAAACTTCTTAAATAACTCATTGGCAACTTTCTGCATGTCTGGATGAGCATTTGAAGCAGTTCTCAAATTAAAGAAATGAGCCCAGTCAGTTACAAAGCCAGTCATTACAACTTCAGTCTTGAGTGCATTAGGAAGTACTTGTCTAGCTTGCTGAGGTTTCCATCCTGCATTAAGTAAACTAAAATAAGTGTATTCACACCCTAGAAGATGATACAAAAATATTCCAGTATCACTTAAATTAGAAGTAACACTTTCAACAAAGCCATCTCCTACTATTTCTACATCATCGGTAGTAACTTCTCTAGAGTAATCTCCTTCATTCAAATCTAACCAAGAAGGAATAATAAATGTCAGTTCATTCCCAAATTTATCCTTACTATAGTTACAATAGCGGGTAGACTCTTGAGCAAATGAAAAAACTCTCAATATGTTATCCTAGAGGCTCTTTATCCTCTAGTTCTATATGTTTCCATATAGTTCGGACTATATCATCATCCTTAATAGGATGTTCCGCACTCATGTTAGTATTATATTCTCATTTCTGAGTTTCAACTATTAGTCTCTGAACCTTCATTGGTTGTTAAGTCAATGCTTGGCTGCTGATTAGCATGATTTAGAACTTTTCTACAAAAATCATATAACTCGTTCATTGTCATAGTGTGTTTACTCACATTAGCTCTATAAGTAACCCATTGTACATTTCCTTCTTCATATCCTTTAGAAGAATCTATTCTATCAAGAGATGCTTTTCTTATAGTCTCTATGGGGTCTCCAGTAATTGCACAACAGCCATTCTGAAGTTCCCAAAGCTTCCACAAATAATCTATAGAAACATCGAACTTAATGTTTCTATTTTCAGCACTTCTCTTGATTCTTCCAAATTGAGTTGGAAATAATTTATCAGGCTGTTTATGAGCACACTTTATACACGAATAACATTTATTAGGATTTAGTAACTCATTAGGCTGAATCCACCTTTTAGTTCCACATTCACATTGTACTTTAAATTGCACAGTATTATTGTGAATTCTTGGACCTTCTATGATGGTCCATTTCTTTATTTTATCACCAATATGTAATTCGTGTATATGACCTCTTTCTTGAGCAGCACAGCTTTTACAAGCATGTGCTCTACCATGTACAAGGTCACTGAGACACAAGTCAGATGTTTTACCACAGTCACATTGAACAGTCACATAAGTATGATTATTCTTTGTAAATGTGGGACCGATGACAGTCCATCTTCCAAATCTATCTCCAATGGCACAAGTTAATTTCCTCATATATCTGTATTTTAATTCATGCAAATATACGAAATATTTTTGATAATTCCAAATTTTAGCCTTCCAGCAATTCACGGAATTTATTTTTCATAGTATTACTACTATGCGGCACAAAGCTTTTTATGCCTAACAAGTTCGTGACTTACCCCTCTATCACAGGTAAATTTTACAGTAATTCTAGGTAAATGATGTACAGAAGGCTCTGTAAGATACTTATTCATAGTTTCTATTCCCACACTGCCCTCAATAATGTGTCTAAAATTAGTGGTGACATACATATTTTTACCATCACCATTAACATTTACCCAAGGACAGTCTTCAGGAAACATATACAAGAACTCATGTTGGTCCTCATTCCATTCTTCTGTAGGAATTGTAAGATATACAGTACCGTGTTCAAGCATTGCTGTGTGCTTATTATGAATCATTCTATCTACAAATTCTTTAGCAGAATCTGCTGTAATTTTATCTTCAGATTTATAACAAGTTCTTCCTGCAATCTCTATCTGTTTGTATATTCCATCTAAACCTGCAAATTGGGGAAGAATTTCAATTTTTGAATCTACTAGTTTCATCTTTTCTGTCTTCTAATGATATTATAAAATCTTTATACTGACATTCTTCTATCACTTTTTGTCCAGTGTCTATAATTACAGTTTGCTTTCTATCAAGAGTAGCCTCTATTTTTGTAATAACTTTACCATCAACAGTTCCTTCAACTGATAAAAATGGACCTCCTTCTGGATCAACAAACTTAATATTTTTTGGTAAGTCACCTCCAATCCTGGTATAATTAGCTTTTTCATCTATCTTAAGAAGCCACTTAGAATCCTCCAAATGCTCAAGATGAATATCATATCCATATCTATTATATAAATCAATTTTGGTCATAAAATCGCCCTTTCTTGTTGACATTTAATATCTGACACAGCAGCGTAGTACTCTTCTTTATAGGGTGCAGTAATATAGTCAGGTCTTACTGCAAAATAACTTATTTTATCGTCCCCTTTATAAGTCGTCCATATACCAGAAAGTTCTATAGTCTCTTTAAGACTTCCTGATTTATTTTTATAAATATAATTAAGTATAGCTTCCCAATAATGATCATCACAACCATATTTATCACTCTTTGGACTATGAAGAGTCAAAGACAACGATAGGCCAAAAGCAGCAATAGTAAATTGTGGAGGAAACTCATATCGTACACTGTCATATTTAGTTTTCCAACCTAAATCAAAATTAATGATATGGAATCTTGTCCATATTGGAAGTTCTATAATTGGGGGTAACCAGTCAAGATGCCATTTTCTAAGCTTCTTTCTAATATTATGATTCCATACATAATCACCACGCCTTAAACCTCTTGGAAGAGCATGCTCAGGAACCCATTCATAACAGTCTAAGAAACACTCTTTATTATTGTGGAGATAAGAACGGACTCCTGTTTTTATCATTACAGAATTATTTACTGTGTGACAATAAGAACTGAGCTTTTTACGACTACAAATATATACTAAAGCACCTCTTCTCCAGACAGGTAAATTTGGGTCTTTTGACCACTTACCAAAATAAACCCTGAGAGAAGGCTTAACAAATACTTGTTTTGCCTTCTCCCAAGTGTTATACAATTTAATTATCTGTCCCATCGCTGAGCAAATCCATATTGAAGAGAAAACCAAGGAAAATCGTGTATTTCTGCAACATGTTTTGAAATATACTTAGGTTTCCAATCATAAAAGTGGTCTAAATAGTAATTTTTCCACTGATTATACTGGTCTTCATTTTCAAATTCATACTGTGAAAACCACTCTTTATTCTCTGGAAGTTTAGACCATTTAGAAAGTTCTTCAAAAGTATCCCAGTGAAGATTGCTACCTATAATCTCAAATTCTTTATTAATACAGTCTAGAGTGAATTGCTCACTACTTATTTTCTTTACATATGCCATACTTAATAAGAGTCATAGAAATATGCAGTCACATCTGGATGCTTTTTCATATAATTTTCTAACCATTTTAAATTAAGAATAATGTCAAGCATGTTCTCAATATATTCGTCATACTCCCAGATTGAATCAGCATTTTCCTGCCAATAATCTGGGTGCAAGAATTTATAAAGTTCTCTACGAATGGCTGGTATATCATCTACCTCTACAGAATGTCTGTACTCATCAGATGACATATGAAGAACTCCTATAATAGCAGCTCTTATACCCCAACACTTCCTCCAATAAGCAACTTCAAGTTCCCCTTTCTCAGTTACTTGCTCTAAATCCCAACTATCAAGTTTAGTAGGGAAATCTTCAGGAAGTTCTTTATCTTTTAATTTAAGTATAATACCATTATCTAGTCCCATTTTCTTTTTTATCTTTTAAAGTTTGATTTAACTTTACTACAAGTGCAACTATTTTAGCAGTGAGTTCCCTAAAGGAATAGGTTCCCTTATCCATTAGTTCTCTGAACTCTGGGGAGGCCATTACATATTCAGTATAAGAATGCATACTACAGAGTTTAGGAATATCAATATATTCTGATGCATCTCCAACTTTATATAAACCACTTAAATAGTGGTCAACATTAGTGTGTCCATAAGAGTGGTCATAATGTCTTACGTACCAAATACCGTCTGGCAAATAATTATGATAGCTTAGTCCAAACGGAATGTATTTGTTCCCATCCTTATAGTACACATTATCATCGGGGCAAGCTTTCATAATTACTCTTTTATACAAGCGATATCATCAACGTGCCATCCAGATAAATCATTAGCAGCTTTGAGATTAGCTCCCACATCTACATAAAGGGAAGCTTCATGAGGAAGGATTATTTGCTCTTCAACGGCTGCTAAAAGATTAGTGTCTGAGAAATCTTCATCTCGATAGTAATTGCCATCATCATCCACTCCCTCATCAATTACATCATAGTCTGTAACTTTAACCTTTACAGTTTTACTAAGTGTAATACTAACAGTAACATCAATTTCAACTTCAGGATTTTCATCAAGATTCCAAGGAGCTCTAGAATCTTTATCTGCTCCTGCGGGGTAACCTCCAAGATTATTCATTGCTTATAATTTCTTTAAGTTTATTTAAATACCAAATAGCTTTTTCTACATCTTCAAGATAATTATTTTTACTAAGACATCTCCAAATGTATTTAAAAGCATTAAGTTTACAAAAGGAAGCTACCTCAGTCTTTCCAAAGGCAGCTTCCATTGCGTCAATACATTCAATTCCGTTCCCCTTATAGTGGGACGGATGATTTACCTGTTCACTCATACTTTAATAAAATTTAAACCGTAGTCATTTACTAAAGTTTCCCTAAAAGCTTTCCACATTATAGACCTATCTGAAGTTGGGCAATTCCACCAAGGGTTTCTAGTATATTGATGTATAACTGCCCATATAGCTCTATATACTCTCCAGTGAAATGCATTATAAAAAGCTTTTACTGCTTGCTTTTTAGTGGGATAAAAAATTCTTCCCTGTATTGTAACAACTTTTCCACAGACAGTTATAACCCAGCGGTCTGCATCTTCAGAAAAAGTGGCACCCTCAAAGAAGTTTGTAACAAACTCAGAATTAATAATATTTTTAATTTCTTCAGTGGTCATTTTTAAAAGCATTAACAATCTTAATAATAGCACTTACTATAACGAAAATAATAAAAGCAAAACAATTAAGAATTAATTCTATAAACTTTAAAGGAATTAAAATAAGTATCTTTAATACATCTTCATACCAAGATTTCATATTAATGTATCCAGCATTTTCCAACTTCTGGCACTGCAGGAATAGGTAACTTATGATAATATTTAGCAGCTGCTTCTTCCATAAATTTAGCAACCAATTCAGGATATGTATCCTTTAGCTCTTCTGGAAATTCTGTATTACATTCATCATGAGTGAAATTACAAAATAAAATCTTTCCAAAATAACCATTGTCAACTACCCAATTGTAAAGCTTAATCATTGCTTCTTTTAATACAATAGCTCCTCCTCCTTGAGTGGGAAGATTAAGAGTCATTCTATCACACCACTTTGATTTTGCTTTAAAGTGCTCTTTAACTGCTAAAGCTATATCGTCTCCAGTATCTTTATGATATAGTTTATAATCCTCCCAAAATGCAGAATTATATGATTCCTGAACTTTCTTCCAATGCTCCCAGTCAAACCAATATCCTCTATGACCAGTCTCATTTAATATAGGAACGTAACCTTTCTGCAAAACAAACTTAGACCATTTATCTTTGAATGCTTTTAAGCCTGTCATTCCATTAAGGAGATTAATAACTAACTGCCTCGCTTCTTTAACTGAAACTTTCAATTGAGGAGCAACAGCAGTACCATCAGAACCAAATTGAACGGCAAATTCAATACTCTTTACTTTGTTTCTTAAATCAGGACGCTTCTTTTTTACATCTTTAGTATCAATTCCTTCTAGTTCCTTTGAAAATACTGCTTTTGCATATGCAGCATGAGTGTCTCCAGAACCATAGAGAAATTCATCTAACAGTTTATGTTCGTTATAAACGTCTGCTCCAATCCTAGCTTCCATTGCTGCATAATCACAGCTGCAGAATAAATTACCTTTTTCTGCAATAAAACAACTTCTTGTTAATGGGTCATGAGGTAATTGTTGCATATTAGGATAAGTACAAGAAGACTCAGGAATATGCTTATATTTTGCCAAATCACTATTAGATTCTTTGCTTCCACTAGACATTCTACCACTTATAGTTCCAATAGACCTATAAATAGTATGAATTCTACCAGTCTTAGGATTAATAGCATTTATATGGCCTTGTCCAAATGAAGAGACAACTTTAGCACTTCCACTATATCCAGGGAAATAATCCTCATCCTCTTCTTCACCTTGACCAAAGAATAGTCTTAAGAATTCATCATTAATTCCGACTTGTCCTTTTAACTTTTTCTCCATAGCACTTTCCTTGTCTTCTCCAGTATCTTTATCAGTTACTCTAGTATCAAAACCAAGTAATTTTGCGACCTTAATTACTTGGTCTGAAGAAGCCCAGTTAATACAAACTTGTGGTTCTAAATTAAAGCCTGTAAATAAATCTCCTTGATAATCTATCTTTGTGAAGTGTTTCTTTAAGACAGGAGTTCTCATAATAAAATCATTTAGCTCTTTTATAGAAGCTTCAAGATTCTTTTTATCTTTTTCCATTTTGAATTGCCACCTAGAAACATCTAATTTAATTCCACACCATTCAAGGTAGGCAACAACAGGAACAAAGTCACATTCAATCTTAGACCCTATATAAGAGTTAGGAATCTTAACTAAATCTTTTAATTGAGAATCCATTATATCTTCAAGATATACAACATCACCAGCAGCATACTGAATAACTTTAGTATCTAAGCCTCTCCAAATAATTTCACCTCTAGTAGTTTTATCTATATCAATACCCAATCTATTATAGGCAATAGCTTTTAGAGAATAGCTTAATTTATAAGTTAGTTTACCCTTTTTATCAATATGTTCAAGATAAGGATAAGTACAACCTCTCTCTTTATACTCTTCTGGAGTTAAAGATAAACCAGAAGAATATCCTAGGTGCAAAAATTGCTCTACAACCATAGTATCATAAATTCTACGAGGTTTAATATCGTAGTTATATAGAAATTGTAAATCAAATTTTGCATTCTGAAGTATTAAGGGCTTTGATTCTAATAGTTTTTTATACTCTACAATGCTTATGCATGTGCAATCAACAACTATTTGAATTCCCGCTGCTCTATTACCAAATTGAGCACACAGTAAATCACAAATATGTGGGTCTTTACCAGAAGTTTCAGTATCAAATTGAATTACTTTCCAATTATTCATTATCTCTAAAGATTTATTTACAGAGATAATTTCATAATCTGGATTTTCAAATAATTCAGTATTTAAAGAGACTAAATATATCATTATCTATATGCAATTAAGTCTTTAAAATCTAAGATATATTTATATTTTTCAAAGAATTTATTGCCTATAATACCATGTAGCTTTATACCGCTTTCAGCTTCAATAGCTCCAAAAGCTCCAGATAAATCAACTGCACCAAATTCTTCACTGAAATTCTGGTCTTTATAACCAATTTCAATCAAATAATGATGAGTTTCAATTCCACTTCCTTCTACACCGAAGGTACTTGAAGAAGAATTCAAATCTTTAGCCTCTATACTATTGATAACATCTCTATTAATATAGGAAATATTGCTTCCAGTATCCAATAAGAAATGTAGCTTTTTATCTCCTTGATAGAATGTTACAATAGGCAACTCTGTTAAATCCAGTCCTTCCTTGAAAGATATTTTAGTTTTTTCTTTTTGCTTACTCTTATATAAATGGTGCCATTGCATAGTAAAAATTCCCATTATAAGTAAGCAAATCACACTAATTATTATTATTTCTATCATTTTCCAGTACTCCCAAATCCTCCTAACCCTCTATCAGTATTAGAGAGTTCTTCCCTACTTGAAACCTCTTTCCACTTAATTTTAGGAACCTCATTAAATACAAGCTGTGCTATTCTGTCTCCATCTTTAATTTCAACTATTTCACCTCCAAGGTTTACTAGCATTACTCCAATAAAACCACGATAGTCTGAATCAATAGTTCCAGGAGTATTTAATACTGTAATTCCCTTCTTAAGTGCAAGACCGCTGCGAGGCCTAACTTGAGCCTCATATCCCTCTGGTACTTCTATATATAGTCCAGTATTAATAAGTTTTCTTTCACCGGGCCATATCATTATACTTTCAGAACCATCAAGATATGCTCTCAAATCTAATCCAGCAGCACCTTCTGTTTCATAGGCAGGAAGTGGATTGTTAGATTGATTATAAATTTTTACATTTATTGGTATCTTTGCTAAAACTTTCATTTTTCAAATATAAAGTACAATGACATATATTATTTTCTCTGTATTCCTTACAAGGACAAGTTCTCTCTTCTACAGTTTTTCCAGGATTGTCACAAGGACATTCACCATTATTAAGCTCTATTCTTTTCAATATGGCATTGACAATTTTATCATTAGGATTTAACTCCCAACCTTCTTTTCTAAGAATCTTTATCATTTTCTTTCCAAAATTTATCTGTAGTATCATACCATACATGAAAATCAGCATCTAATTTTTTCATACTAGATCCTCTAGTATAGAAACGTTGATTAGTAGTGGGGCTACTTAATGGACCACACTCTTCTATATAAGGACCAGTCTTAATATAATCAAATACTTGACATATAGGTCTATCCATAGAAGGACGAAAGCTAAGTCCAGT
>Ga0310695_10009434_pt1 | contig 14658 bp, 11 predicted proteins | sample RumenRJG_04DNA_FD_203882 | JGI IMG/M metagenome (GOLD analysis project Ga0310695, IMG submission 203882) | Bovine rumen microbial communities from Lethbridge, Alberta, Canada - RJG_04 (v2) (version 2) | ecosystem: Host-associated > Mammals > Digestive system > Stomach > Rumen | place: Canada... | reverse complement strand
TATAAGTTAATTTTTCTTGAATAGTAGATGATGAAGTCGCACCAATGATATTTCTTAAGTTTGCATATCCATCTGAGATATCTAATTCTCCTCCAGAAGTACGATATTGCCAAGTGTCATTATCAGTAATACCTTCAGAAGAACTTAAGTTATCAGCTAATCCAACTGTAACTCCAGGATAGTTTCCATCTGGGTCAATAGCAGGATATACTTGTTGCTCATGTTCAGCATCTCTATAGAATTTAATTTCTGCCATATTACTTTTTTATCTCCTCTCTTAAATTTATGAAATAGAATAGAACAAATTAGTAGTAATTTGGTCTTCATCTATAAAACCTTTTCCTTTTTGTGCGGCAGCCGCCTTTTTATAGGTAATTCCAGATTTATAGAATCCAACATCTCCGCTATGTTCTACTCCTGTTAAATAATATTCTGTTCCATCAACCGCATCTGAAACAGTTGTAGATGTAGCAATAAAATCTTCAAACATACTATCAATAGTAGTTTTATTATAAAATACTGTTAAATCATCTCCAAGTTTTTCAAATCTTTCTTGCGCAGGAACATAAAAATATTCATCATATTGTTTTACTGCACTTGGATTTGCGGTAGGGATAACATAAAATGCGTCATTTTGAATATCTTCAGTTGGTAAAGTATTTCGAATAATAAATTTAACTGAACCAGCTATACCTTGAGGCCCTCTGATATTAACAGTTTCGACTTCAGGTAGTCCTTCCTTGCTAGGAGTCCAAGATAAATCTCCAGTCGCACTTACACTAGGAGTATACCATCCGCCATCTTCAGAAAAGTAAGAAATACTATAACTAACTAAGGTGCTATCATCATTATATTTATAAGTAGTTTTAATCCATAAAAATTGTCCTTGTTCAGGAGCTATAAATTCATCAGACCATTCTCCGATAGGAATAGTTTCACTACTATTACTTGCTTGGTATTGAAATGATGTTGAAACAACACCTCTACCATCTTCACCTCTTGCGTATACATCTACATCTATAACGTTTGAAGCTAAGGTAGTTCCCATCACTGTACTCATAATTAATTATTTCCTCCTTCCTGAGCCTCAGGCCAAAGAGTAAATAGTTTAGGTCCGTCTTTATCATATCCTACTAGAGTAGTATCTCCATTAAGTTCGATTTCGTACCAATAAACTCTAGACTCTTTTTTAAGGCTATCTCCTAATCTTGTTTCTTCAGAAGTAAGATTTATTTTTACTTCCACTGTGTTTTCTTCTATATCAACTCTCTTTGAAAATAATACGTCTGTATAATCTCCATTTGAGCATATATAAAATTTTAAATAATCTCCAGTCTTAAAATAATCTGAATTATTAGCAACAATAATTGAGATTGCATCTCCACGGTTACAGTAAATATTTTTATCTTCTATTTTAAACATACTCTATTTACCTCCTATCCTATTGAATAATACAATCCTAAAGTTACCTCTCTGTCATCTACAGTTAATCTTCCACCTTCTGATGATACTGAAGTCTCATATTTAACACCTTTAAATGTATTAGATAATCTAGTATTATACATTTGAGAAGCACTTGATGCGGCAGTATCTGTTACACCTGTTAAATAATAAGTTTGATTTGCAGTTGCTAATTGAGTAGCAACGTTTCCTGGTTGAGGTGCATATAAATCAGTAGTTGCACTACCTACTTGAATACTACCAACCTTAGCTCCAGAAGTTAATGTTTGAGTAACAACAATATCACTATCAGTTAATTTACTATCTAAAGCAGATTTAATTACTTTATTTTGAACTGGATTTGTACTTGAGCTTGATAAAGAACTATCTATAACAGTCTTATTAGCTCCAGTATCAATTCCGTCTAATTTAGTCTTATCTGATGTAGACATTAAACCATGAACACTTGTTGTAGCATCATTATAAGTTGTGTCTGAACCAGGTATTCCTAAATTAGTAATGTCACTTTTTTCAACAGCGGCTGCGGCAGTGACATGTCCTTCGCTATTTGTAGTGATTTTATATAGTCCACTTGAGAAAGCAGAACCTTTATTAGTTACAGCATGTTTATATGCAGCAGCTCCATAATCTCCTCTATATGCAGTACTACTTGTACTACCTAGAGTTAAATTACTTGTACCTGCACCAATATTCGTTCTTGCATTTGATTTTTCAGTATCTGTTAAACCTTGACTAGCAACAGTACTAACAGCCTTAAAGTTTCCTACATTTCCTAAACCAACATCTGATTTAGTTACATTATGAGGATTTCCGCTTGTAACTAAACTATGTTCATAAGCAGCTTTTCCTCTATCACCACGATACGCTGTAGAGCTTGTCTCTCCCAATGCTAGACTTGCACTTATTTCTACATAAGCACTTCCGCTCCATCTATAAGTTAAATTCGTATCAAGAGCAATGTAAATTTTTCCAGTCTCACCTGTAACAGGGAAACCAGCTTTATTCGTATATTCTAAAACATCATCTACATAGCTAGGTAATTGTTCAGCAGGAACTTTACCATTGCTATCTAGCTCAGCTAGACCACTTGACGCACCTTTTAAAGATGTGTCAAGTTTATTAGCTAATGCAGAATATATTGCTTTTGATTGTACTGGATTTGTACTACTAGAAGAAATTGATGTATCTACTAAAACTCTAGTAGCTTGTTCAGCAATTCCATCTAATTTACTTTTATCAGTCGAACTCATTAATCCAGCAGCGTCAGTTGTAGCAACTGGTAGGGTAATACTTCCATTTCCGCCATTCTTAGTGATTTGGATAGTTTGCCCATCAAGAGATAAGCCATAAGTAAAATCTACGCCATCAATTTGAACTCTTGTTGTTCCATTATCTAAATACAACTTGTGAGTATCAGTAGTAAATACTAATCTACCATCTTTTTTAGTAAGACTATCTAATTGACTAGCAGTAACTCTATAAAATTGTACTTGTGCCATATTCTCTATCCTCCTTTATATTCTACTATAAATTTTAGAATTATTCCATTGTTTGCCAAGTTAATAATCCGTCTGCGTATGATTTAGCGGCAGCTTCTGCATCTGAAGCAGCTCCAGCGGCATCATAATTACTTGCTAATCCATCTGCGTATGATTTAGCATTAGTTTCAGCAGCACTTGCACTTCCAGCAACATCATAAGCAGTACTTGCAGTATAAGCAGCGCTTCCTAATCCATGAACACTAACGTCTGCACCATCAACAGAGATTGTTCCGTTTGTAGAACCTTCAACTACGCTTTGTACTGCACTATCAGCTAAAGCACCTTGAGCAGCTGTTGCATAGTTTCCAGCTAAACTATCAGCATATTTTTTAACTCCATAAATTGTATTATCACTTGCAGTATCTTCATTAGAACCGATAACTTCTGATTTAGCAGTTGCGGCAGCACCTGATGCATCGAATGCACTTGTATTAGCATAAGCAGCTGAACCTAAACCATGTACGCTTACTTCATCTCCGTCTACGCTAATAGTACCATTAGTAGCTCCTTCTGAAACAGATTGAACTGCAGTATCAGCTTTTCCTAATGAAGTAACGATTGAGTCAGCTAATTTGTCAGTAGTAACTGCATCATCAGCTAATTCAGTAGTACCAATAGAACCAGCTACGATAGTAGCACTAATTTCATTAGTATTACTAATTGCTAATTGAACTTGTGCAGCGCTTTGTGCAGCTGTATAAGCATCTACTAAGTCAGCAACATTAATATAAATTGGATTTGCTTGATTAGCAATTGTTAATTCAATATAAGTCCCAGCAGGTTGTCCTTGAGGATCTACTACAACTTGACCACTAGTAACTACTAAATCTTTAGGAATATTAATAGTTCCAATTGTACTTCCATTTTGAGTTAATGTATAAGCTTTTAAGTATCCTTCTGGAGTTGATTCTGTAACTGTTACAGTATAATCAGTAGCAGCTGGTACACTAACATATAAACCTTCTTCTCCACTTACATCACTTAATTGTAGATTATTTCCAGCTTTTCTAGAAATTTTAACTGCGATTTCATTATCATTTGTGATAGCAATAGAGTTATCTTTTGCTTCAACTTCAGTTAAGTAATTAGATAAATCTTGGTCAGATAATTCGATTTCACCTAAATAAAATTTATTTTCATCTGTTACATAATAAAAGTTATCAGCATTTTTTGTAGCTGCAGCATATTGTGCGGCAGTACATTTAATAAATTGAATCATTTTCTTTCCTCCTTAAAAAATTATTCTGCCATTATTTCCCAATTAATTTCGCCACCTGCGGCAATTGGGTCATAGCTATTTGTGTTTTCATTCCAACGATATAAGTGTATATCGTCGACATAGATTGCATTTCTTGTTCCTTCTTCAGGTAGATCTCCATCCGCGAAGACTATGCTTGAATCTTTTCCTGTAATTTGAGCCCAAGTCTTATTGAAATAGCTCCATAAAGTGTTATCTGACATCACATAGTAATAGCCTTCAATAGGAGATACTAAACCTTGTCTAGTTTCTTCATTAGCAACTTGCATAATAGCTTTATAACTAGTTCTCTTGTCAGATGCGTCTAAATAAATAGCTCTTTCATCTTGAACAAAAATTAGTTGCCCAGCTTTTATAGCAATACTTTCTAATTTATCTGAAGTAGTAGCAATAAAATGCATTGTTGGTTTTGTTGCCATCTTAAACCTCCTTATTAAACGATATCTAATACTAGGGATTCATCAACACTTTCGATTACATCTGCAACAATTTCTTCTTTGTCAGTCTCAGTATAGTAATCGACTCCCTTTTGAGGAATATACACAGGAACCTCTCCCGCATCAATAGTTTGTCCATCTGACATAGTACATATTAAATGTTTATTATTGTCTATATTGACTGCGGTAATAGATACACCGTCTTCTGGAGTTGGGAAATCAATCTCTAAAGTTTCTCCATCTTTTGTAATAATATATAGCGTAGTATCTTCAACATACATTCTGTCTATTCCAGACGCAGCCGCACTAGCTATCTTCTTACATAAAGCATATGTAACTATATCCATACTATCTTCCTTTCTCCCTCAAAAATTTTATTGAGCAATCCACTCTTTCTGAGAATTTAGAATATAAACTGCACCAGTCGAAATGATATAAGCTACACTACCTGCGCAAATATTTGGATATGCTTTTATTACTTCTTTTAATTCATCTTGAGTATCTAAAAACACTTCCATGTAGTTGTAATCTTGTCTTCCGCCTTGTTTAACTATTTGCATATTACACTCCTCCTTCTGAATCTATATAAAAAATACCTGTGACATATTTTCTTATTCTGTCCTTCCAATCAAATAAAAAAGAGCGGTATAATTATTATATACCGCTTTAATATTATTCATCTTTTACTTCCCAAGTAATAACTTCTCCTTGAACTGCTTTAATAGTAGTTAAATCAACTAAACCTTCTAAGGCTTTTTTACCTTGAACTACTATAACTCCAATTACTATTCCAAGAACAGCAACTGTACTTAAAGTTGTTAAAGTTTCACTTGAAATAAATTGTACTCCATAAACATTAGTAATCATTTCATTAACATATGGTAAAATAGTAAATGCTATTGCTAATAAAGCAGAGCATCCATAAAAAACAACTGCTTTAAATAAACCTTTAAATAAAATTTTAAAACTAAATTTGTCTCCTGATTTATTTATATTAACAATAATTCCACATACTGTATTTACAATAGTTAATAATCCTAAAATGATTCCTAACCATCCCATGATTTTCATAGTACTCATTAATGCTTCATACATATTGTGCTACCTCCTTTTGTTTTATAAAGCAAAAAGCCTACAAATTAAAGTTTTTGTAGACTTGATGCTGGATAGAATCCTGTTGTTCCTGTGTTGTTTCCAACTTGATATGGACAAGGTCTTCCATCCCAAATTCTTAATATTTGTCTTTCCCATCCAATACCATAAGCAGTATTAGAATCTCCATAAGAACTACCATTACCAGTTCCTATAATTTTAACTCTATCTCCTACTTGTAATCCAGTTGGAGCTGGTGCAGGTGCTGGTTCATTATACGGACTAATTGAACTTTCATCCATCCAACCTAAATCTCCAGTTGTATTATATGGATGTGCGCTACCTGGATTCTTTCTAGTTATATTAGTAACTCTATTACTTACGCTACCTGCAGGACTTGCTGCATCTGAGCTAGTATATAAAGCTCCATTAATAACTACTTTATCTCCAATATTGTACTTACTACTTGGTCCTGGTGTAGGAGTAGGTGTTGGAGCTGGTGAACCACCATCAATAGCTTTTTGGACATCATCTGGTAAATAAATGAAACATCTAAAGTAATAACTTGAAGACATTCCCCATCTACCATTTGAATTATTTCTTGTTTGATTCCAGAATGCTGTACTACCATATCCAGATTCTGATGTATAGATTTGGTTATTACTATCAACACGCTCAACTATAAATACGTGTCCAGCACCACTTCCGCCTCCCATACATCCAATAGCTCCTCTACGAGGTACACTACCTGTTTGTAATCCAGCTGCTTCAGCTCTTTCTTTAAAACCTACAGCATTACAATTTAATGTAGTATAAGTACATCCGCCTTTATCTCTTGCTATATTAATTATTTCATTGAAACGTCCTGATGCATATCCTACACAGTTTGCTAGTACGTTTGCATTAGGATCTGTTGGATATCCTTTAATACAAGTGTTCCATCCTCCTGCTCCTGTAGTTATAAAGTTTTTATTTCCACTAGGTTTAGAAGTTCTCATTGTAAAACCCGTAGCACCAATACCTTCAGGTTCTTCAGCATCCACATGTTCAATATCTTGTTCTACTTCATTATCATTTAACTCTTCAAGAGTATCTGTATTAAATAAATATTGAACTGATTCATCATCAATATCATCACGTAAGAATGCTTTAGCTACCATTGTTTGTACTTCAATAGGTGCTTGTTCTACACGAGCAATTCTCTCTTCTGCGCTTAATTGTGCCATTTTAATTTTCCTCCTTCTCTTCTATATTTTCATCTGCGGCTGCCGGTTGTTCCTCTGGTTGACCTTGATCATCTGCCGCATTTGCTATATTACAAAATTCTTGATATTCTTTTTGAACTTGTTGATTATAAAGTCCTTCAATATCATTGAATATTGTTTTCAATATATAATAAACATTTCCAATTGCTAAATTAGAATTATTTATATCTCTTGTTATTTCTAATTTTAATTGTTCCATTTTTAAATTTTCTTTACGATAATCATTATTTCCCATATCTATATGGTCTGGCATAATATAACCTTCTTTCCTATTTTATTATGACGTATGAGTAGTAACGTTCGTTATAATTCCACATTCGACGGTTACTGTATAATATCCTTCATCAGTTCCTACATTTTTCTTAACACGTCTAATATACATTGCATCTCTTAAAGTAGTTCCTGCGTTTCCACTTGCTACAAGTAAACTTCCTATTCCAGAAATACCTGTTCCATTCATTTTAATTCCATTTCCTGAACCAGACATATTTAAACCAGAAACTTCAGGATGAGTATATCCATATCCAACTCTTAAATATCCTCCATTAGCTCCAATATTAATAGTTCCACCAGTTATACTTCCTCCTGTTACATTTATATTACTACAATTTAATTGTCCGCCTTGAGTAACTCTAAAGGCTCCATTTCCAGCCCAAATTGCCCAATCTGCTATATTACCACTAATACCAGTTGAACCAGGATTCCCAATTCCAGTATTATACATCGCATTACCGTCAAAATTAAAACTTGCTATTTTACCACTTTGAGTAGCTGTTAATGTTGTTGCAGTAATATTACCTGTAATAGTAGCTCCTGTCGCTGTCATATCTCCAGATGTATTTACACTAAAATTACCAAATTTAATACTACCATTTGAGCCTAAATAAACACTATCATTATATTTAATAGCTCCATTATCAATAGTCCAATTACCAATTTTACCTGAACTAGCAGTTATTTTACCAGTTAAATCTACATCTGTGGCAGTTACAATACCAGTTGAACTAACTTTAAATTTCCCACTACCAAATTCAATTTTAGGAGTAGTTAAATCAATTAACATACCTGTTTTATTAGTAGTAGAATAATTACCTGATTTAATTTCAGCTGTATCGCTAGTTGGGTCTAAAATAATTTGACCTTTTCCATTTTTACCAAATTTAGCTGTTCCAGTTTCAGCATCTAAGAATATTGTTCTTTGTCCATTATGATATCCAAATAGACCTTGTTCAATAGATGTACTACCTGATTCTTTAACAGCTCCCATTAACACACCAGTAAATTGATTTTGGTTATTTTTACTACCTGCACCAACTTGTGGAGCTAGAATTGCGCCTTCGTCATCATTAAGAGTAATTTTATTACCATCCCAATCATTAAGTGCGGCAATCCCATATCTATTTAAATAAAAATGAATAGGAATATGAATTTTAGCAATTTGTCTTCCACTTTGTATAATTAGAACTTCAACTGCATTATTTACTACTTCCCCATTGTATTCATCTTTAGGTATAATATTTGCTTTGTTTGAAGTAGTAGGTTCACTTATTGTTAAATAAATGTCATCAACTTTATTATCACCATTATATTTACTACCTTTAGCTATCCAATTATAAGTTAATTTATAATGATTTGTTAAAGTAGAAATATCTTCATTATATCCATTAATTAATTGATTAACTTTAATTTCAAAAGGTAAAATATTATCATATTGAGGACTACGTCCATCACTATCATACATTACATATCTAAAACCTGAATTTTTAACTAAATTAGCTGAATATCCAGTTAAAGTTTCAACTGTTATAATAGGCATTGTTGAATAATAAGTTAATCCTTTATAAACAACAGTAGCCTTAATAATATTTGCACCTTCATTTTTATAACCTGTATAACTAAAATTATTATTATTAATTGTTATACTTGAGTTATCAGTATGATTATTACCATAATTATTTTTTAATACTTCAAAAGTAACAGATACATTTTCATCACTATCAAAACCTTCCCATATTAAGCTACCGTTTTTCCATAATTGAATTTTAAACCATTTATCTGTGGCAGCTGGTGTATAATTTAATTCACCATTAATAATAGTAGGATAGTATTCAAGTTCAGTAGTTGTATTAGGTACGATTTTACAAATTATATCTGTACCATTAGTACCAGGTTCGCCATCTTTAACGAATGTAAAGGCGGTTTCCGCATGCATCTTTAATGTCTTATATGTGACATCTACTTGAATGTTGTTATTATCTAATTTAGTAATATCATATTTATCTGCTATTGAATAATCAACACTTAATTTGTCAGTAGAAATTTCTCCACTAATCATAGTGTTTCCGCTAGGTAACGTCCATACAATATCACAAGCTTTTAAAATTTTATCAGGTAAATGATTTCCTTGACTATCTATAATATCAATTTTTAAATCATCTAAATCAATACTCTTTTCTAAGCCTCTATTTGTAGGTGATACCCCAGTTCCACTATAATTAAACGTTTGAGTTCCATTTATAATATTGCAAGTATAATCCCCTTCAATAAGAGTTATATTTTTAATTCTTATTGAAATACTACCAATCAACTCATTTTCTGCATAGACAGAACAAATATAATCAGTATAATCATTTATATTACTAATATTAATATTATGAATTCTATTTCCTTCTACTCTTTCTATTGTATCATATTTTTCAATAGTTGTCAAATATCTTTGTAATTCTTCTTCGCTTGCAAGTGCCATTTTATCTTCTTTTTCAATTTGTGTTTTTAATAAATTATAACTTGCAACAGCGACATTGTATTCATTATTATAATTAGTAGTTTCTTCTAATTGAGTATATAATCCATTATTATCAACACTAGCCCATTTATAAGTATAATCTTTATTTTCTTCTCCGTTAACATAAACAGTTAAACTAGGACTACCATTATCATAATAGAAAGTATCTCCTTCATCAGATTCAATAGTAAAGATATAATCACTATCATAGTTTTTAATATCTATTGTTTGTGATAAAACTTTCCCATTAGTAAATATAGCTACTAATTTATAAATATTATGTGCGGCTGAGCATGAATCTTTAGTCACGGTTAAAGTATTATTACTTGAGACATATTGTCTTTGGTCTGTATCTGCATCTATTATATTATAATTATTTAGACACTCCCAACCTGCACCACCATAAAATACATATTCTTTATCTTTTATATCTATATTTGCATTTTGTTTAAACCAATAATATTCAAAATTTCTATTTCCAGCTTCAATCTCTCTATTACCAAGTCTTATACTACCAGTAATCTTGATTTCCGCATCTCCGCTATCTTTTATTCCAAAATAAGATTTATCTAAATTTAATTTTAAACTATAATCTGAAAGTTCTTCTTCTGATAAGGCTCTCGAAGCATATAATTCAAAATTTGAAATAAAAATGTCATCTTCTTTATTTTCTTCTGTGTTTGGAAAATTTTTGGCAAAAATATAAATATCTTTTATTTCTTTATAATTTTCAACAGGTATATTAAATATATTAGATTGTCTAGTTGCATTAGTTAATATATAAGGATTACCTTTCATATTATTAACATCAATGGTATAAGTTTTAATAATGTCTCCGCCATCAATATTATCAGTAAATACGATATCAAAAGCAATACCATAATTACCTTGTCTTTGTTGATCAGTATCTAGATTAGTTCTAAATAATCCTCCACATATTATACTATCAGCTTCCGCAAGATTATTTTCAAAAGCAACTATATCTAAATTAATTAAATTAATTTCATTCTCTTTATCATATAAAGTAACTATATCTTCACTATTGTAAGAACATAAACTATATTCTTCGGTATTATTTAAAGTATTTCCGCTAATTAACTCATAATAATCTTCAGTTTCAATAGTTCTTCCTGCCTCAATTCCATCTTTATCAATAGCATTAAGAATAATTTTATTTTGTTTCATATCATTTCTAGGAACTAAAATATTTACTTGCGCTCCGTCTGCATAAGTAATATTTAAATTATTACAATAAGCATCAAAAATACTATCTTGATATTTTACTTTATATTTTCCAATAGTAGCGTCTGTACAACTAAGTATTGTAGCTTTAATAGTTTTATCATAGTCAGCTCTTGCAACAGCATTATCTACCATTGTCTCAATAGCATTTAATATTTGTTCTTCATAATATACACTACTCATTGAAACACTCTCCTTTTCTCTCTTCTTTATAATTCCCTTATATCCTATTATTTTTTGCCTAAATTCATTACTCTTATTAGACCAAAATAAAAAAGGTAGTTATTTTTTACATAACTACCTATTATTTTCATATATTCTTTGTGAAGCACTATTTACAAGATTATTTAATGCATCTTCTATTTCTTTAGAATTTGTTACATTAGGGAATTGTGCCTCTATATGAACATTTTGTTCTAGCTCATCTCTATTATTCATAGATTGTGGAGTCATTGATGCGGAAACTCCTGCTAAACGATTTAAGACATTAGCACCTAAAGTATTTGCTAAATTTCTCATTATCGCAACCGTATCTAATAAATTTTTAGTATCATCCGCATTTAATACTAATTCTTTTTGATGTAACAAAGCAAGTTTACCATTAGTTGGATCACCTTCCCAATCTCCTGTGTATCCACCAGTATCGTATCCGCTTAATTGGTCTTTTCTTAGCCAACCATATGCAGAATTACTTGATGTAACATGGATTGGATATGGTCTACCATCATTCTTAACAATAGTAACTGTAACTTGTCCTCCTGGTCCTCTATTACCATAGCTTCCACCATAAGATGTAGTATAATAACCTCCGCCTTTATAAGTAACGACATCTCCAACTTCTAAGTTACCATTGCCACTTCCAGCTTCACTAGAACCTCCTGAACCAGCATTAGGTCCACTTCCACTAGCACCAGCAGATGTAGTACTAGTTGATGCTGCTTTTGCAGCTGCTTGTCTTTGTTGTTCTTGCCAATACTTATATGCGGCTTCTGTAGCTCTTTCTGCAGCAACTCTTGCATCGTTATATTTATTAACTAAAGCATCAACTTCATCAATTACTTTTTTAACTGCATCTAATTGTCTATCATAACTGTCAATTAAATCATTATTATCATCAAGTAAAGCTTCAGTAAACTCAATAGTTTCATCAATACCATAGCACACATCATCAAATGCAACTCCAGCTGTATCTGCTAAATTATGTAGGTCTTCATCGTATTCAGCTGTTGCTTCCGCAATTTCTTGTAAAGCTCTCTTAGTAACTTCTTCAAAGCCACCTTCTCCTGCGAATACATCAACCATATGTTGTACGCCTGAATCCCATTGTGGTATTAAATCTTCCATGATTAAATCTTTTTCAGTTTCAGTTAAATTAGTAAAACTTTCTAAATCAGTATCATACAAGTAAGCTAAATCTTGGAAAGCAGATTCATGTAGATTAAGTTTTTGAATTTCATTTCTTTCAACTAAACCATTAATTAAATCTCCATAATATTCTTGAATTAATAGTTCTCTTTCAGCTCTTAATTCTGGGTCATTAATTAATGCGGCTTCCGCCATTTTTTGTTGATACTCATCATATATTTCATATATTTCATCAAGAGTTGAAGTATATTGTTCTTTGTCAAAGTTATATAGGTCTGAATATAATTCACCTAAATTATCTTGAGCTTCTCTTACTGCATCATCATCAGCAGCATATTGATAAGTATAATTTCCTTGACTATCTCTTCTTAATCTCATTTGAGACTTATTTTGTTGAGCTTCTTCAAGTGCAATTTGAGCTAATACTAATTGATATCTTTTTTCAGCTCTTTCTAAATCAGCTTTAGTTAGTCTATCTCTATTTCTTAAAGTGTCTAATTCCGCATTCATAGCTTCTCTAAGTTTCTTTTGTGCGGCAGTATTTTGACTATCATTAATAGATTTTAAATATTTAGATTCAATATTATTAATACCTTGAAGAGCATTAATTGTATCTAAATAACTCTCAGATTTCTTATCAATTAAATCCCATTGTTCACTTACATAATCAAGTCCTAATCCATCAGTAACTTTATCATTAAGTTTTTGGAATATTTCATTAATTGTGTTTTCAAATTTATCTCTGATATTTTCTAAAGCATCTTCAATAGATGATTGCCAATCTTTTAAAGCATCTTTCCAGTTTTCAGTAGCTTTTTCCCATTCATCTGAGCCTTTTTCTAATGTTTCCATTTGGTCATGCCAGAATTGAACTTGTTGTCTTTGAAAATCAACTTGTTTATCATAATTATTTTGTTGTGCTTTATAATAATTATTTAATTGAGTATAGGCTTCATCACCCATTATCATTTGAATTAATTTCATGTCATGAGATACTGTGTCAGTAATTAATTCATAAGTATCTAATTGTTTATCAAATTTTTCTTGAGCCTCATCCATCATATCCATATAAGCTTCATGAATTTCGTCTTGTAAATCCATTACACCTTCAAGGTCATCCATTAATTGTTCATAGTAATTCTTTAAATCTTCAAGTGCTTGCGCTCTATTATCACCATAAACATTATCTAAACCTTTGTCCATACGGTCAAGTTCATCAAGTAAATCTGATAAATGACGTGTCTGAACTTGGATACTTCCTGTTCCATCATTCATATAGTATGATGAGAAATCTTGTAAACGAGCAGTTGTGTTACCTAAAATATCGTCTTCATCAACTCTATCTAAAACACGTTTTTTCCAATCATTCCATTCTCTTTCTGCCTCAGACATATCAAGTTTAATTTCAACCTCATAATTAAATTTTTTGATATTAATTTCAATTTGTTGGTCTATTGCATCTTGAATATCTTGTTGTAAGCCTGGAATAAAATCAGATACTAATTCATCGTATCTATCCATGTTTTCTTTAAATTTATTAAATTGCTCTTTAGCATTATCTATTGTTTTTGCATTATCCCATTGTTCCTGTTGTTCTGCTGATAAGCCATTATATTGAGATATTAAACCATTAACTCTATTTAATTGAGCTTGGAAAGCTTGCATATAATTAGAAATAGTTCCATCTGCATTAAATTGAACCCCAGCTCCAGCCAATTTAGCTCTTAATTCAGCTTGTTCGCTTTGAGCTATTCTTAATTTTTCATTATAATTTTGAACTTGAGCATTTAATTGTTCCCATTGTTTAGTAAGATTATCTAATAATGCAGCACCTACAAATTTATCTTGTTGAGATTGAAGCTTCTTTATTGTGTTATTAACTTTTTCAATTTGAGTATTAACTTTATGATATCTATCAGCTTCATCATCAAGTCTATCTACTGTTTTAGGTTCTTTTGCTGAGCCACCTCCGCCAGAACCTCCTGGACTTCCTCCTCCAGAGTTTTTAGAAGAATAGTTATTAAATGAACCGCCTGCTTTTTTAGTTAATTTTTTAATTTGAGGCTTTTTAACATTTTTTCCATCATTAGTTGTAACGCCCATTGAATAGGTTGCAATTGAACCTGGTAAATCAACAGTACCTGTTTGAACTGTAAAAGTACTTTTTTTAGCTCGATATCCTGGAACTTCTTCTCCCTTTTTATCTTTTGGA
>Ga0310695_10009432_pt1 | contig 14658 bp, 11 predicted proteins | sample RumenRJG_04DNA_FD_203882 | JGI IMG/M metagenome (GOLD analysis project Ga0310695, IMG submission 203882) | Bovine rumen microbial communities from Lethbridge, Alberta, Canada - RJG_04 (v2) (version 2) | ecosystem: Host-associated > Mammals > Digestive system > Stomach > Rumen | place: Canada... | reverse complement strand
GATTATGTCGAGAAACTAAAGTGGAACCCACTGGCGCGGACGGTTAAGCTGGCGGATTTACGGCATAATAGCGACCTTACCCGCCTCAACGAAGTGACGGAGAAGGACCTTAAGCGAATCGAGAAGTACAAGACCGCCATTGGCTTGCTGGAAAGCGAACGTGATTGAGTAATTGCCACAGGAGATTTGAAATACCGTGATACCGCATGAAGAATGGCTCAAAATCGACTTGGACCGGAGGATTTCGGAGTCACGATTCCGAAGCCGATTTAAGCTGAGGGAAAAGGAATTCGATTATATCGACAAAAAAGGCATGTATGTCATCAGAAGCCATGCGGCGGATTTTGTAGAGAAACGCTTGGCTCCCGCCGACATCCCGAACGATGGCAAGCAGACACCGATGCGAGGGCATCCGGTTTTTATCGCCCAGCATGCGACGGCGACCTGCTGTAGAGGCTGTCTTGAGAAGTGGCATGGAATCCCCAAGGGACGGGAGCTTACCGAGCAGCAGAAGACGTATGTAGTGGACGTCCTGATACATTGGATAGAGCGGCAGAGGGGCTAACACCCTGGCGTGGTTATACTTTTTAACCGACTGCCGTATAATTTCAATAGAATACGGCGAATAGAGTGGGGTAGGAGGTGTGACTGTGCATTATGTGATTTCAGACATCCATGGCGAGTATGAGAAATACCTTAAAATGCTGGAGTTGATATCGTTCTCAGACGACGACGTGCTGTATGTCCTCGGTGACATGGCCGACAGGCACCCAGGCGGCGTCAACGTCATAAAGCATGTGAAATCGCTCAAGAACGCAGTCGCTACCCTTGGAAACCACGAGCTGATGATGACTCAGGTGCTCGGCATCCATAACTCGCCGTTCGCAGGCGGCCTTTGGAGCCAGAATGGCGGGGATGTTACAAAGTACGAGCTTCAGTTTGAATGCTCGAAAGAAGAGAGACGGGATATCCTTGAATGGGCGGAGACCCTTCCGGAGTTTATCGATGTCCGAGTGGGCGAAACGGACTTCCATCTCGTTCATGGGTGGTGTGGCAACGACACCAACGAGCGGGTTTGGCCGGGGCCGAGGCCGAAGTGGCACAGCATCAGCCCGCTCAAGGATAAAACGATGATTATCGGTCATACTCCCATCCCGCTGCTCTACGGCCATGTTCGGGAGTATATGAGCAAGCTCGAGAGCAAAGAAGAACATATCAAGATATTCCACGGAAACGGGTTCTATGACATTGACTGCGGTTGCGCGATGGACCATCCGCTGCGAAGGCTCGCGTGCTTGAGACTCGAAGATATGCAGGAGTTTTATATGTAAAGGCTAGAACGGCGCCAAAAGGCGCCGTTTTTCATGCCTATACAGGGATTAGGTGGTTAAAATGCGTTGATAACGGGGAAGATGAACGCATAGAATTGTGCAGTCATGCCTTACTGGATGTAAAAGAGAGAGGAGAGGATGCTATGAAGGAGACGACCCGACGCCAAGCCATCAGACGCGGCACGGTATATTGGGTCCGATTTGGTGATACGGAAGGCTCTGAACAGGGCGGGTGCAGACCCGCTTTGGTCATTCAAAACGATAGAGGAAACATTTTCTCGCCGACAACGCTGGTGCTCCCGGTGACGAGCAGACGGAAGAGCCGGCTCCCCACACACTTCGAGTTCACCGATTCGTTCGGCAAGCCCCAGACGATTTGCGCCGAGCAGGTGCGAGCAATTGACAAGAGCCGGATTGAATCCGCGATGTTTAGCCTTGACGAGAGCCAGCTGGCTGGAGCCCAGCGAGCCTTTGAGGCTGCGGTATCGAGCCTGCTGGGTGCTCATACGGTGCCGGAGGTACAAAGGGGCAGCATCTACGCATGTAAGCTCGGACATGGCGCTGGGAGCGAGGAGAAGGGAACGTGTCCCGTTCTTGTCGTTCAAAACGATAAGGGGAACCTCTTTTCGCCTACAACGATAGTCCTGCCTCTGCTGAAACCCCGCTCGAAGCTGCTGCCGACCCATGCAGCTGTACTGGTTCACGGCAGATTGCGAGAGGCTGCGGCCGAGCAGATTCGGGCTATTGACAAGAACCGCCTGCAGGAGCTGGTAGGCAGAGCGTCGGCTCAAGAGCAGGGGGCAGTCGACAAGGCGCTGGCCATTGCGATAGGCGGAAGCTGAGGACATCAGGAAGAATGCGAAAGGGCTTAAATATGGGTTGAAATTCTCGCGCTTTCGTATTAGAATAGTTTAACGGGCCGGTTCAAATCCGACATGGAGGAAAAGAGCATGAAAGTCAATGTTGGAGAGGTCTTAACGGCGTCAAGCGGCGCTGAGACCGAGGATGTGCAGACCAGCTTTATCGATGAGTATGTGAAGAGCGTTGCTCGTGACAAGCGCGTACCCGGTGAAGCGGATGAGAAGAAAAAAGCAGCGTTTGAGGAGATGCTTAACGAAGCGATAGAGTACCAGAAGCTCAATGGTGGCCTTTTGACGGGTGAAACGGACGACTATGAAGGGTTCATGGTCTATAAAACGGATGCCGTCGCGCATTATCCCGGAGATGGCCAGATGTCAGAGTTCTGGGGCAAAGCGTTCAGCGCACACCAGGAGTATTCCGTGGCAGCAGCCAATGGTGTGCTGGAGATATTCATTCACGAGCTCTTCATCAAAACGAAGGACAAGACAACAGAATAAAAAAAGGCGCTGTTTCTCAACGAAACGGGGGTATTTTCAAAAAGTAGTAGTTTTCAAATTAAGGAACGTGTATATTAAAAAATAAAAAGTAGGTGTTTTCAGTGTTCCATGCGAATACTGAAGCACCTACTTTTTCTATTTGCCTCCAGGAAAAGAACGTGGTAGGAATCTTCTCCCTTTTAACGTATTATGATAACAGAGCTGCATGAGACGTCTTCGATAATACCGAACGAGGGGTGAAGACTATGAAAAAGACATCGTATACAAAAAGGCAACGGGATATTATAAGCGGAGAGGTGCCTGCTGAAGCGTTATCTTCACGCGCATTGGCAAGCTTTTTGAACACGGCAATTTCCATCGGGGATCAGCAGACGGCTGATCTGATCGAACCGATCCTTTCTCAGAAGAAAGAGGAGGACAGGCTGCGCAGAAACCAGAAAGCCAACAATTATTATCATTCGGTGATCAAGCCGTTCAGAGAAGCGAATCCTGATACAAAGTACGAACTCAGGCCTGTAGTTGCTCGAAGTACAGAGTATACCGATTATCAAAAGAGGATCATTCTTGGAGAAATCCCTTACGATACTGTCGGCACACGTGTTTTTCTGAGAATAGCCGCTGTAGCGCGCGTAAACAATGACTTCGATCTCGCAAATAGAATGGAAGCCCTTGCAAAGGAAAAGCACGCAGATGCTATAGAACGAAATCGCGCCAGAGCCCGTGAGAAATACAACACAAGGAGAAAGCTCAGCCCAAACTATTCACACTGCCACAGAACCACTTTTCGTTACTGGGAAAGAGATATTATTGAAAGCAGAGCTGACCCCGACGACTATGATATTTCCGTTCTCAAAGATATCCTGGAGGTTGCAAATAGAGCGGGAGATGAGAAGGCTGCCGAGGTTATGAGGTTTCTTTTGGCTGAAAGAGAGGATCGCAGCATTGTTTACGTTGCCAAGACGAAAAAAGAGGCTTTCGATATCATTGAAAACAATACCGTCTTTTGGATCCAGCGCCCGAACGAGTGGGGCGACAAAGGATAAGGCTCCGCTTACCGCAGAGCCTTTATCTTAGAAAGAGTCACGATTGTCGTAGTATTCTTCAGCGGCATTTGTGATACTGAACTCATCGCCTTCCGGACGGTCATATTCGGTAGTAAATTTGATCCCCGCTCTCTTCATGCTTCGTATGTCCGCAACTATTTCCCGCTCACGCCGCTCTTGATCCGGGTCAACCTTCTCGAAAAGAATATCATCAAGCCACTTGTTTTTCCTGCCAATACTCGGAAGAGGAAGGGACACCGATTCAATCGCCTGGTTGAAACTGAATTCAGAAATGTATCGGTATTCTCCCATCGGTCGTCTCGAACCATGACCAAACACAAAGTCGAAAGATTGCGTTTCGACCCATTTCTTTACTGTCTTTATCTTTAATCCGTAGTTTATCTTTTCGTGTACGAGGGATGCATAGAGGCATTTGCCCCTAAGATGCCTGAATTCATAACCTTTGCCGGCGATGTTAATATCTTCAATTGTGCTGTTGAATCCTTCGGTTGTTGAGTTCGTAAATCTTGTTTCCGGGCTGTTGAAGTAATTCAGGATATACTGCTTGAAAAACAAGAACGCGGAACCGTTGAATTTTCGGAAGCAGTCAAACGCCTCCTCCGGCATGCCGTATGCGGCGCACCATTCCTGATACTCCTTTGGCTTGGAAGGCGGAAGGAGCGTTGACCACTCTTCCCATGCTTTTTCGGCGTCTTCTCTGGTTTCTTGCTTATACAGGTGCTCTATCCCGTAGTGCAGGTTGTGCAGCATAGAGAATTCCGGAAAAGCATCAATTACGGTTGATAGCTTCTCCATTCGTACGCCGTTTTTCTCATTTAGGATCTTGCTTATGTTGGCATTAAAAAGCTTTGGATTGCTTGTAACAATACGGAGAATCGCTGCCTGTTCGGCTTTCTCCTTTAGGTCCTCGATATTCTCAATGATGCCTTTACGATAAGAAATCAGGAGTTTTCTGCATTTCGTAATGCTCTGTTCAACATCTTGGACGACATGAAATTTGTCTATCACAATCGTGGCGTTCGGCAGCGTCTCCTTAATCATGGGAATATAGGCGTTGTTCATATCAGTTGTTACGACCTTAATATTCTTATCCCAATTCTTCAGTTTTTTAATGCCTTTTGCAATCGTAGGCTTCTTATTATCTTCAAACATATCAAGAAGCAGCCGATTCCCTACGTCAACAAGTGTGCCCCTCATGTAATGTGCAAGGTGTTTCTCGTCAATGCCGAGAACGGTAGGTGCTTCCAGCGGATGCTCTTCGCGCATCTTATCGTACTTTTCGAGTTCCTCATCCATAATAGAGGAAATCTCTCCGACGGAATAGCCGGATCGCTCTGCGAGTTGGGTAAAAGGCTGAAGGAAGCACTCTACACGAAGAAACTCCTCAAGTCTTGTCGTCATCATTCTGCTGCCTGATATGCCGGGAATGTGAAAAGTTGGGTTGAAAACGCTGTTTTGCTCCCTTGAAATTTTGTGAAAAGTTAGGTTGACAGTTCCCGGGTACGGTAGTATACTGTACTCGGGATTTTTGTGAAAAGTTGGGTTGACTGTTTTAAGCAGTTTTGTGAATTATGTACTCCATTGAAAGAAGGATGCTTTGCAAATGAAAAAGCTTGTCCAACTGAGTCTGGTTATTCTGTTATCGTATTCTTTGTTCACGCTCCCAGCAATCGCATCTTCTGACCCCCCATCGACAGAGTTTAACTTTTCACCGACTGCTTCAGTCGACCCTGCTGGCACCGACACAAGGGGACAATATGAACAGCAGAATCTGTTTTGGAATGCATTTGGTGCAATTGGTGGAACAGTTGGCGCACTTGCAACCGCTGGTGCGGTTGCTGTTGCATTATGGCAGACAAAGTTCAGTCAGAACAAAAAACTGAAAGTATCCTTTACGGATGACATAGCGGTTGTGCCGGACGGGGGAAATGTAGTCTATCGATACGTTGGTGTTAGTGTTGTTAATATCGGCAACAGGGATGTCATTCTCAGTAGCTGGGGATTCGAGTTGTCCAACGGTCAGCGTATCTTGATTGTTCCTGATACATCGAGAATCGGTAAGGCGGTATCCATTGTCCTCCCATATAAGCTTAGCCTCGAAGATGCAAAAACCCTTATGTACGCTGAACCATTGTTCTTTACAGTTGTTAGAGAGTATGTTGCTTCAGGCGATCTTAAGCAAGATCAAAAAATAAGGTTTTATGTGATAGATAGCACCGGAAGAAAGTATACTGCCTTAACAACTAAAACGGTTAACGAGTATCTTAGAATTGCTGACAAACGAGAGAAGCAGGATACATAACCAGTGAGTGAGCAGATAATTGGAAAGAAAGAAGGAAAGGACATTATATGGCAATAGAAGTTCAGGTCCAGAAGTTCGATTATGAGAAAGAAATCTGGAACGTCGCTGACCTCGTACGCGACGCAATCAAGACATCCGAGTACAATCGCGTCATTCTGCCTTTCACAATGCTCCGCAGGCTGGAGTGCGCCCTTGAGCCAACAAGAGCCGATGTATTAAAGGCGGTTGAAGAACACGAAGCAGACATAACTGTTGGTGACAAAACAATTCCTGGGTGGGGCCGTGAGAACGACAATTACTGTAGCTTCAGCAAGAAGGCGTTCTACAATACAACGAATTTCCGTCTGAACACTCTCGGCGCTTCTAATACTTTGGAAGCGCTCATGGGGTACATTGACGGTTTCTCAGAGAACGCAAGAAACATTATGAAACGCTTCCGTATGGAAGAAACGTGCAAGACGCTGGATGAGCACGGTCTACTCTACCTCGTTTGCACAAAGTTTGCCGCTTTTGATCTTTCTCCCAGTACCGTCAGCGACCGAGAGATGTCCAACATCTATGAGCACCTGATCCAGAAGTTCGGCGAGAGCATTGCTGAGAATGCGGAGGACTTCATGACCCCGAAGGACATCGTGCGCCTTGCCGTCAGCATGATTTTCGCAAATGATGATGAACTGATGACCAGTGACGCTGGCATTGTCCGAACCCTCTACGATCCGACGATGGGTACAGGCGGATTTATTTCTGATGCCCTGGATCAGTTGGAAGAGTGGCACAAGGATAAGAAGATGGTTGCGCCCGCAGTGATTGTTCCTTACGGACAGGAAATCGCCGGCGAGTCATGGGCTATGGCGAAAGCCGCCATGATGCTTCGCAACATCAGTAAAGATGACAGCGATATCTATGATCAGATCAAAGATATGAGCGCCCACATCGAGTACGGAAACACTCTGACCGATGATAAGTTCGAATACGATTCCTTCGACTACATCCTCTCGAACCCACCCTACGGAAAAAAATGGGAAGCAGAGAAAGAAGACGTGTTGGCAGAAGCGAAGCTTGGATTCTCTGGCCGCTTTGGTGCCGGATTGCCTGCTGTGGATGATGGTTCCATGCTCTTTCTACAGCATGTTGTAAGCAAGATGAAACCCGAAAACGAGGGCGGATCCAAGGCGGGTATTGTTCTGTCTGCATCACCTCTCTTTACGGGTGACGCCGGTTCCGGCCCCTCTAACATTCGTAGATGGCTGTTCAAGCAGGACGTTATTGACTGCATTGTCAAACTGCCTGTTTCGTGCTTCTTCCGCACAGGCATCAATACATATCTGTGGATCCTCTCTACAAAGAAGCCTGACGAACGTAAGGGCATGATTCAACTCATAGACGCCTCCGAATGCAAAACAGAGATGAAGAAGAACCAAGGAAACAAGCGTTTTAAGATCTCTGATGATGACCGCGAGTGGATTGTGAAAACCTACGTTGACGGTCATGACCACGACAGAAGTGTCATCGTTCCCGCAGAGGCATTTATGTTCCGCAAGGTGACAACGCAGAGACCTCTGCGGGCGATGCTTCGTCTCTCCGAGAGCAATATTGACATCATGATGATTGCCAAGCCTCTTGCAAAGCTCTCTGCTGATAACAAAACTACATTGAGGACATCTCTGTTGGCGTGGGTAGAACACAATGGAGAAACCATGGTTTATGAGGCCGCTGAGACCACGGCGAAAGGCGCACGCTCGGAAATGACTAAACCGGAAGTGCCGACGGCAGTTATTGCGAAAGCTATGCGTGACGCTTGCATCGAGAAGGATGCCGCGTATCCTATTGTGTATGATAAAAACGGCAAAATCATGGCAGACCCTGACCTTAAAGATTCCGAACGTATCCCGCTTGGAGCGTCGTTCGATGAGTATATGAAGACAGAGGTCCTTCCTTACGCACCAGAGACTTGGATCGATGAAACCGTGAGGGATACCGGTCCTCTTCACGATGGTGCGGTCGGCGTTGTCGGGACGAACATCAGCTTCAACCAGTTTTTCTATCATTACGAAGAACCGGGGAACCCAGAGGATATTGCAAAAGAAATATTGGAACTTGAGAGTGGGTTGGAAGAGTTTATGAAGGGGTTTCTATTATGAGAGAGATGGTTGAAGCTAAAACACCTTGGATTGCGGCGTTTCCTTCCGCCTGGGGTCAGGTTCCACTATGGGCGCTATTTAAGGAACACAAGAACAAAAACCTAGACGGAATCGAACAAAATCTTCTGTCCTTAAGTTACGGGAATATCGTTCGCAAGGACATCAATAAAAATACAGGGTTGTTGCCGGAAAGCTTCAATGGATACAATATCGTTGAGAGCGGCGATATTATCTTGCGTTTGACAGATTTACAGAACGACCATAAAAGCTTGCGCACTGGTATCGTAACAGAACGAGGAATCATCACATCCGCATATCTGACACTCCGAAAAAAAGTACCTTTAGATAGCGCGTATTATCACTACCTTCTGTACGCCTTTGATATAATGAAGGTGTTCTATACCATGGGCGAAGGTATTCGCCAGAGTATTGGGTATGATGAATTGGCTTATATTGTTGTTCCTCAGCCTCCCCTTTCCGAACAGCATGCCATCGTTCGCTACCTTGATGCTAAATGCGCCGCCATCGACGAAGCCATTGAACGGCATAAGAAGATCATTGAGAAGCTGGAGGAGTATAGGAAACTAAAGATCGCCAGTTATACTTATTCTTTTCATAGTGTGAAAATTGGGCGATTTCTTTCTGCGGTTCAGACTGGACCATTTGGCAGTCAACTTCATTCGGAAGAGTATATTGAAAACGGTATAGCTGTAATCAATCCAGCGAGCATTCATGATGGAATAATCTTGGTTGACCCAAAATGTACGATAACAGACCAAAAAGCGGAAGAGCTTTCTCGTCATCATTTGCAAATCGGTGATATTGTTATAGGCCGTAGAGGTGAAATGGGTCGGTGCGCTGTTGTTAAAGAAGATGGTTTGTTTTGTGGAACGGGTTGTTTTGTTATTAAATGCAAAGAAGCTCTTTTGCCAGAATATGCCTCATTGTGCATCCGGTCAACATCAGCCGTTAGATTTCTGACGCTCAACGCTATTGGAACAACCATGCTTAATCTTAACACAGATATTATTATGGATTGTCCTATACCATATTGTGATACAGAAACACAGCATTCTATTATCAATCAGGTAAACAATGTTTCAAGTAAAAACATAGACGCTATCCAAAAGCACCAGAATATCATAAACAAACTCGAAGAATACCGCAAATCCATCATATACTACGCAGTCACCGGAAAGATCGACTGCAGGGAGACCGTATCATGAGTACAACACTTAACGACAAGATCCACCTCGAAGTGAATTTCGAGGCGTACATCACCAAAAAGCTGAAGATGCTTGAAAACACCGGCTGGCGTGTCAGTGAGGAAGACACTGGGTTCGACCCGAACACGGCGCTGTATTTGCCTGACTTTATCGAATATGTGTCTTCTACCGCACCTGAGAAGGTCGCTAAGATGCAAAAGGCATATGGTTCGAACTGGGAGAACAATTTGAAACTACAGCTAGTCAAGTCACTGGAAATGTACGGTACCGTTATTACGCTCCGTGACGGGTTCCAGATGGCTGGGTATCAGACCATCACTTGTTCTGGACATTACCCGGACGATCCTCGACTGCCCAAGTTGAAGCCATTATATGACAAAAACATCCTGCGTGTGATGCGCCAGGTACACTATCAGACCGCAGGCAACAAGTCTGTGGATCTTGGATTCTTTGTTAACGGTATTCCTGTGGCAACTGCTGAGGTCAAGACTGAACTGACACAGACGGTTCAGGATGCCGTCAAGGAGTATCAGACGGAACGCAAGCCCATTGAGCCTGGTACTAACCGCAAGAACTATCTGCTGATGTACAAGCGTGGTGCAGTCGTCCATTTTGCAATCTCAGAAGACGAGATTTGGATGTGCACGGATTTGACGCCAAAACAGCCGAAGTTTCTGCCGTTCAACAGAGGCAAGGAAGACGGGCACGCCGGTAACCCCCCTATCAAAGAAGGTGACACAGAATATCCGACTGGATACTTCTGGAATGACATTTGTCGCAAAGACAACTGGCTCCGCATCTTCCACAACTTTGTCTTTGAAGAGGTCGCCAAAAAAGAAGATATCACTGGACGGGTGCGCGAACAGCGAACACAAATCTTCCCACGTTTCCACCAGTGGGATGTGGTAACCAAGTGTATCGAAGATGTCAAAGCCAATGGCGTTGGGCAGAAGTATCTCATTGAGCACTCTGCAGGATCCGGCAAAACGGAAACCATCACCTGGCTTGCGCACGAGCTGATCCGCTTAATGGAAGACAACGGTGAGCGCAAATTCTCCTCTGTCATCGTCGTCACAGACCGCATTGGTCTCGATACGAATATTAAGGGCACTATACAACAACTCAAGAAAACCACCGGGCTGATTGCTATGATCGGCGGGGATGGAACACGCAAGAGCGACAAGGCTAAGAGCGCAGAGCTTGCCAAAGCCTTGCAGGACAAGCGGGAAATCATTGTGGTAACGCTACAGACATTCCCGTTTGCACTGGAAGCCATCGCAAACAACGATTCCCTTCAGGGCGCGAACTTTGCTGTCCTGATTGACGAAGCCCATTCCTCGCAGGAGGGCACCTTCTCCTCCAAAATGCGAGCGGCACTGAAGTTCGCGGCAAAGAAGACCAACAAGAAGCTGGACGAAGAATCTGCCACTGATGAGGACGCTGTAAACGCGTTCTTCCTGATGATGCAGGATGCCAAGTCTATGCCTGAGAATGTGTCGTTCTTCGCGTTCACTGCAACTCCGAAGGCGGAAACAAAGACCACATTTGGGCGTCCTGGCGACCGTGTGGACGAGAAGACCGGTCAGCCCATTCCGGAGTCTTTCCATCTGTACCCGATGCGCCAGGCGATCGAAGAGGGCTATATTCTGGATGTGTTACTTGGGTATATGCCGTATCAGACTGCCTATCGGCTGAAGGAAGATATTGTGCCTGAAAATGTGGTTGATGAACGTACTGCTCTCCGCACGATCGCGCACTGGCAGTCTCTGCACCCGACCAACGTGATGAGTAAGGCCGAGTTCATCGTGGAGCATTTCGTAAAGAATGTTGCCAAGCTTCTGGATGGACAAGCAAAGGCTATGGTTGTTACATCCTCCCGGGCGTCCGTCATTCGTTATAAGTATGCTATCCAGGCCTACATTAAAGCCCACCCGGAATATGACAAGGAGCATATTGAGAAGCGACTGCAGTTCACCGTACCTGGTGACCCGTTGGTTGCGTTTTCCGGCAAGGTTCTTGGTGAAAAGGCCATCATGCCTGAGGATGACCATATCGTAGATGAATTTGACTATCTGAAGGAAAACCCCTTTGCGCAGATTCGTCGTGATTATGATTACACCGAAGATAACATGAACAATCTCGGGTACCAGAGCATCGAAAGTGCGTTTGATAAACCCGAAAGCCGTATGCTGATTGTGGCAAACAAGTTCCAGACCGGCTTCAATCAGAAGAAACTGGTCGCCATGTACATCGACAAGCGTATCAGCAACGACATCGAGATTGTACAGACATACTCCCGTCTGAACAGAACCTTCCCCGGCAAGGATAGGGTGTTCGTTATCGACTTCGTGAACGACCCAAACATTGTTGTCAACGCCTTCAAAAAGTATGATACTGGCGCTGTGATGGAGAGTGCGCAGAAACTCGAAATCATATACGAGATCAAGAACGTTTTGGATACAGCCGGCATCTATACGCATGACGAGTTTGAAGCATTTAAGCTGGCAAAGTACAAGTCCATGACGGATGTCGACGAAACGCATAAGGACTCGTACAGAACTCGTATTTACAGTCTGGTATCCGTACCAGCCGACCGTTGGAACTCAGCTCTGAGAGCCCAGCAGAATGCCTATAACACGTGGCAGAACGTTCTTGAGAAGGCAACGGAAGTCGGTGACAAAGACACTGCTCAACACGCTGATATCCAACTCAAAAATATACAGGCAGAGATTGACAAGCTGATGGACTTCCGTCAGAAGCTGAAGAAGTTCTGTTCGGCTTATGAGTTCATTGCACAAATCGTGGACCTTGGAGAGCCTGACCTTGAAGTGTTCAGTAGCTTTGCTCGCTTGCTGTGGCACAAGCTGAACAGCATCTCTGTGGATGATATCGACATCAGCGCACTGGTCCTCTCTGACTTCAAAATTAAGTCACTGGGGCCCGTGTTGTCTCCCGAGGCCGGTTCTACGCTGAAGCCTATGACAGCAGGAGGCCAGGGTAAAAGTGGACGCAAGGACTCCTTCCGTGCTATCGTCGCTAAGATCAATGAAATCTGGGGCGAGGACGTTTCTGCCGACGTTGGCGCACGTACTATTAATGCGATTGCTGACTACGTTGCCGCAGATGATGTTTCCCGCATTCAGATCCAGAACACCAGCAACAGCAAAGAAGCTATCATCGCTGACGGTCGTATGGAAAGTATTATTCGGCTTGCCGCCATCGCCCTGAAAAACAACGAGTTTGGTGCTTTGGCAGACAAGATCATTTCTGACCCGCAGACATGGCGTCCACTTGCTGAAATGATATATGACCTTGTCGATGGGAATAAACGCATCGATATGCCGGAACTGATGAAGTTCTTGAAAACTGGGAACAAATAAGGCTCGAACTGGTGTTACTGACGCAACAAGTCTTGTATCGGCAGTTGTTTTAGGAGGACACATGGAGACCAACACCATTGACGAAATTCTGATGTCAGGCTTCAGATTGGACAATGTTCAAACTTTCCATGATATGCCAGTTTCTGAGCAGAATCACGAAGGCAAGAGGACAGAAATCCTCATGACATACGTTGGAGAGTTACCAAACGCTTGTCCAAATTGCGGTTTTAAACTATATGCACATTCAGCAAAAGAAATCCTTGTCTCAGATACCACGTTTGTCGGTGGGCCGACGAAACTGAGGTTGACTTTTCCGAGAAAACGCTGTAAAAGCTGTGGGTATATCTATCATCCAAAGGTTGATTCGATAGACGAAAGTAGATACATGACCAAACGCCTTTTTGCAAAAATGGCGAATCTAGCTCTGAAGCGTAGCTTTGACGATATAGCAAACGAGTACGGGGTTACAAATAACACGGTCAAAAACGTGTTCAAACAGTTTATTCGTGAGAAGGAAGAAGAGCTTCGTTTTCAAACACCGGCTTTCTTGGGCCTTGATGAAATAAAAATCAAAAAGCTGGGTGAACTGACTGTCATTACAGACTTGGAGCACAAGACTCTGTACGACATGATGCAAGGCAGGAATCAACTATCATTGACAGAGTACTTTTTCAATATGCCGAACAGAGATCGCGTTCTATGGGTGTGTACGGACATGTACCGTCCGTTCGAAAAGAGTATCAAGAAAGCCTTTCCAAACGCGAAGTGGGTCATTGACCATTATCATGTTGTTGCGTACGCAAACAGAGCAATGGACGCTATTCGCATCTCTGTTCAGTCGAAGATGACTCGTGAGGAACGAATCAGAACCAAAAAAGGTCTGGCATATACACTGCGTACTCGGGCAAAACATATGCCACCAGAGGAGGCTATGAAGATTCGCGAGTGCCGTGGAAACGAGATCCTACAGCCACTTGCCACCGCCTTTGATTTGAAAGAGGATTTCTTCAACATCTACGACGAGCACCAAAATTCGATAGATGATGCAAAACAGGCATTTGCCGACTGGGAAGCCAGCATTCCATCTGACGCAATATATGATGACTTCAGAAAGCTGGCAAAAACTGTACACAACTTTTATGAGCAAATATTCAACTACTGGGTATGTCCGGCAACCATCACGAATGGTTTTACAGAATGCACAAACCGAATTATCAGAGAGAACAATATCCGCGGTCGCGGCAATTCGTTTGAAATCCTGAGAGGCAGGACACTCTACCGTCACGCTAACCTAGAACGCATCGAAAAAAATGGCATGCTGTTAGGCCCACACATTCCAAAGCAGGGCCCCGTGTTCCATTATGAAGAGGTTAAGGGAATCCAGGATACGGTTGTTGAAGACGAAACAGATTACTTTAATAGCTTCGATTATGACCCGACTATTGGATTAATACCAGGTGTGAACTTTGATCCCGATACCGGTGAAGTGTTAGATGATACTCTGTTAGACGAATGGCGTGCCGCTGTCGATAATCCGGATATGGAGTTCGAATGAACTTCAACTGAAAAAGAGCATGGCAACATTGGTCATGCTCTTCATTTCCGGAAACATTGTCAACCCAACTTTTCACTTTCCAGAATCCGGTGGAATCAACATTTTGTCAACCCAAGATTTCACAAAAAACGAGACTGGAAATTATTGACTTTCAACCCAACTTTTCACAAAGCCGATATGCCTTTAATATTTGGCGTAAACGGGCTATCGCAAGATTTACAATTCATTCTTGGCGGATAAAAAACGATATCGACCCTGTAGTTGTTCCTGATTACATCATGAACAAGGCGAGGTTTCGTCG
>Ga0310695_10009431_pt1 | contig 14660 bp, 15 predicted proteins | sample RumenRJG_04DNA_FD_203882 | JGI IMG/M metagenome (GOLD analysis project Ga0310695, IMG submission 203882) | Bovine rumen microbial communities from Lethbridge, Alberta, Canada - RJG_04 (v2) (version 2) | ecosystem: Host-associated > Mammals > Digestive system > Stomach > Rumen | place: Canada... | reverse complement strand
TCTGAATTCCAGTCAGAATATCATTAATAATCTCCTGAGGTTCTTCAAACCTGGGGTTATCCGAGGTGATGACTGTCAGATCCGCCATGCGGCCTGAGACCTCTCCCATCTCAAAACGGCGCAGTCTGGACCGGTTTCCACCGCAGCCAAAAAGGCATACCAGTCTGGGCGGATCATAGTCCCGCAGGGTACTGAGGATGCTCTCGAGAGCCACCGCATTGTGGGCGTAGTCCACGATCAACGTATAATCATAACCAGTGGGAATAATCTGCACCCTTCCCTTGACAGAAAAAGTGGACAAAGCCTTATTCATCTGTTCCAGAGTGACTCCTGAAGCTGCTGCCACAGAGATGGCCGCCAGGGCATTATGAACGTTAAAAGCCCCCGGCACAGAACAGGAGATCCTGCCCTCCAGGCTTCCTGTCAGCGTGAAATCAACGCCCAGGAAATCCCTGCCTCTGGTCAGTTCGATATCCACTGCCCGCAAATCTGCTCCTGGGTCCAGACCGAAGCTGGCTATGGGACAACATGCACCCGCAGTCACCTCTTTGAAATGCTCATCATCGATATTGGCAAAGCCCTGACGGCACTGGCTGAACAACATGGCCTTGCACTGGAGATATTCCTCGAAGTTCTCATGTTCATTGGGTCCGATATGGTCCGGAGACAGGTTTGTAAATACGCCGTAGTCAAAGAGAATCCCCGCTGTCCTGTTCAGCTTGAATCCCTGGGAGGAAGCCTCCATCACCACCATGTCACAGCCAGCGTCCACCATGCGGCGGAAATAGGCATGGAGATCATAGGACTCCGGTGTGGTATTGTTTACTGTGATATGTTCCTCTCCGATCACCACCTCAATAGTACCAATCACACCGACCTTGTGGCCGGCCTGCTCCAGGATGCTCTTAATCATATAGGTAGTGGTTGTCTTTCCCTTGGTTCCGGTGACAGCGATCGTTTTCAGCTCCCTGGCCGGATATCCGAACCATGCCGCGGAAATCAGAGCCATGGCAAGCCTGGTATCCTTCACCAGGATCACGGTGACATCCTCAGGCACTTCCACCGCTTCCTCCACCACCAGGACCGCAGCACCCTTGGCTGCCGCCTCCGCAGCAAAGCTGTGGCCGTCAAAAGAGGCCCCTCTGATACAGAGGAAAAGACAATCCTTCTCCAGCTTTCTGGAATCGTTGACAACCGCGCTTATCTCCCGGTCAGGACTGCCCTGGAGACAGCTGTATTCTAAATGCTCTAAAAGACCTTTCAGATTCATTATGTCATTCCTCCCATATATCTTCTTCAAATCTGAAAAAAGCAGACACCAGATTTCTCCATGCCTGCTCTCTCCCGCTTTTATTCCTCCGTCACAAAGGCCGGATCAACCTCGACCAGTTCCTGGAAATTATCACCGTCTGTAATCTCACCATCAATGACCGCTTCTTCATTGCTGGTCTCAATGTGGATCTTACCGTCATACAGTTCCTCCACAGCAATGGACAGAGGTTTGGATCCCTCTTCCAGCTCCACTAAAGGCTGGTCACCCGAAATCAGCTGTCTGGCACGCCGGGATGTGGCAATCACAATGGAATACCGGCTGTTGATCACCGGCTCCTCGCCGTCAATCTCTTCACCATTGATCCTCTCCATTAATTCTGTATATGATGGATGCAGCATAATCGATATCTCCTTTCTGAATCCTGTAATGTTTTATTCTTATTTGATCAGAGGCTCCACTAGCTGACAGACTCCCTGAGACTGTCTTTAATCTCGTCAATCAAATCCCGGCAGCGGTCTATGCGGCAGGACTCCGCTTCTATGATACAATGGATCTGTTCCATGCACTCATCAAGCCTGCCTTCCTCGTTGCATACCAGGAAATCATAATAAGGGATAGTCTGTGCTTCTTCGATCGCCCTTCGCATGCGCTTGTCCACAATCTCAGCTGATTCGGTACCCCTGCCTGTCAGTCTCTTTTTCAGGACTTTGGCTGAAGGGGCTGTGATAAAGAGCAGAATAGCCTCCGGATACTGTTCTTTAATCTTCAGAGCTCCCTGAACTTCAATCTCCAGAATCACGGTCCCGCCGGCCTTCAGCCGGTCCTCCACAAACTTTCTGGGGGTCCCGTAATAATGGTCCACATAGCGGGCATACTCAATAAATCCATTATAATCAATCAGTCTGAGGAAATCTTCCTCCTCTTTAAAAAAGTAATCTTTTCCCTCAATCTCGCCCTCTCTGGGCTCCCTGGTCGTCATGGAAACCGAGAGACTGTAGCCGTACTTATCCACCAGAGCCCTCGAGACAGTCCCTTTGCCTGCCCCGGAAAAACCTGAAATTACCACCAGTCTTCCACTACGCTTCATGCTCGTCTTCCTCCCTGTCTTCCAAGTCAGGCTGTCTTGTCCGGATCGCCAGTGTGTATGTCGTCAGTGCCGAGAGCACCAGATGACCGCTTTCCATGACAAGGACAGACCTGGTTCTCCGTCCGCAGGTTGCGTCCACTGCCCTTCCCTCATCCCGGGCGGTCTGTATCATCCTCTTTATGGGTGCCGCGTCAGTACTCACCATCGAGACGATCTTGTCCTCATTGACCAGATTGCCAAAACCGATATTGATGAAACGGGCCGGCCTACTCAATATTCTGTACCTGTTCCCGGATCCGCTCCACCTCTGTCTTCAGTTCAATGGCAATATTGGAAATCTCAATATCATTGGCCTTGGACAGAATGGTGTTGGCCTCCCGGTTCATCTCCTGGGCGATAAAGTCCAGTTTGCGTCCGACACTGCCGCCCCGGACCAGTTCATCCTGCATATTGTCAATATGACTGCGCAGCCGCACCGTCTCCTCATCCACAGAGATCTTATCGGCGTAAATCACAACCTCCGTCGCAATCCTGCTCTCGTCAATGTTGGCATCGGACAAAAGGGCCTGGACCTTATCCATCAGCTTCTTCCTGTATTCCGCTACCATCTGAGGATATCTCTCCTCCACCAGAGTAATATTCTTCTTCATACCCTGAAGCTTTCCAAGAATATCCTCCTTCAGGTTCTCCCCTTCTTTGATTCTGCTGTCGGCAAAATGGTCCGCCGCCTGACGCACGGCCTCCATAATCTCATGACTGGCATAGTCCTGATTCATAGGAACGTCTTCCAGGGTCAGAACTTCCGGGAACCGGGCCACCTGCCAGGCTGTCACCGTCTCACTGATCCCCAATTTACTGCCCAGCTGGTTCAGGGCCTCGAAATACTCTCTGCCCATCTCCTCGTTCAGTCTTACCCTGACTGTGCTCTCCGACAGATCCTCAAAGGAAATGTAGACATCCACCTTGCCTCTCTTGATTGTCTTTTTCAGGGTATTTCTGATGTCAGCCTCAATAAAATTCAATTTTTTCGGCATCTTGATATTGATATCGCAATACCTGTGGTTGACAGCCTTCATCTCCACAGTGATTCTGAAGTCCTCTGAGACCAGCTCACCGTGTCCAAATCCTGTCATACTTTTGATCACTTTAGTCACCTCATAATTCCATCCTGATTAACCGTACTGATATAATCTCATGCAGGCCCTTGAGCATCACTGTGACAACTGCTTTGATGACAACTTCAAAAACCGCAGAAACATAGACCATAATTATAACGGAAAAAACCGTCAAAGTCAATGAAGACCGCCAAGCTCTTCCTCTTTTCTTCGGTCCTCCAGATCCTTCTCCAGTGTCTTCAGATAATGGATGGTCGCTCCTCCTGTCGACGGCACATAATAACGCGGATCCAGTTCCTGAAATTTAAAATGTCTGGGCCCGCCGGCTTCCCAACGTTTCCAGAAGCGCAGCAGTTCCTGGAAACGAAGATAATAACAGATATGTCTCTCCGTGAAATACAACAGAAAAAAACTGATGCCTCTCTGCTTTTCAAACTGCTCCATAAAAGCGACCTGGTGGGAATGGATATTCTGCAGGGGAAAGCTGTCGGCCGCACATTCCTTGGCGTCGAAACAGACAGGGATACCCTGGACGGCACCGATATAATCCACCGTACTCCTTTTCTCAAAATAGGCCAGAGTGATGTGTCTGGATTCTTTGTCAAATTTTACAGGGGTAATCGGAGTGGGAATCTTCTGAATCAAAGCCAGCCCCTGATCCGAATATTTGTCGTTGGTGTGATTCACCATCTCCTCAAGAATCGAGCCTCGAAGTCCTCTCGAATTCCATGTAGCCATAATTTACCTCTCTCTACTTTTCTTCATCTGACCTGCCCCTCCGGAACCGTCAATCCGAAATCTCTGCAGATTCTCTCCATTTTTGCGGGCATTGGGTCATAAATCAGAAGTCCGTCCGGCATATGGACCCGCCAGCAATGAAGAAGCTGATGGCTCAGACCGTACTTCGCTTTTAGTCTGTCATTGAAGGGTCGGTCTCCGTATTTATAGTCTCCCAGCACCGGATGGCCGATGGACGCCAGATGGCTGCGGATCTGATGGCTCTTTCCGGTGATGAGATGAATCTCCAGTAAAGATACTTCCGGGCTGCTGTCCAGCACCCGGTATTCTGTTTCCACCGCGGCTGCCCCCGTCTCATTCTCCCGGGACCAGATAACCCTGTTGGATTTTTTGTCTTTGCTCATGTAGCCGGTCAGTCTGCCACTACTGTGCATCTCCCCTTTGACCGGACAGAGGTAGAACTTTCCCAGGCTCCTGTTCTTAAAAAGCCGGGAGAGGGTCTGAAGGCCCCGGACACTGATGCCGCATAGAACAATTCCGCTGGTATTCCGGTCGAGCCGGTTGGCGACAGAAGGCCGAAAGGTAGAAAGATCCTCCCTGGTCAGAATCCCCTGGTCCAGACAATAGTCAATCAGATAATCATTGAGACTGTCATCACGGGGATCTGCCTTCTGGGAAAGCATTCCCGCCGGCTTGTGAAAAGCCAGGATATCCTCATCCCGGTAGAGAAGCTTCACACCCTTTCTCCCCGGGACCTGACTATGTTTCTCCCGGCTGCCCTTCTTTGGGCCCTCTTTCCTGGGTCCTTCAGGTTCCTGATGCGGCCTTAAGAACTTTTCCAGGGTTTCCTCGGAAAAGTAGAGCTGAATCCGGTCACCTGCCTCCAGCAGGTCGCTGCCCGCAGCCTTGGCCTGGTTTCTTTTAATATTCTTTTTTCTCAGCATTTTATGAAGAAAACCGGAGGAGGCCCGGGGCATGTATTTGGACAGGAAACGGTCCAGTCTCTGCCCTGCCTCTCTCTGGCTGATTTCTATCTCTCTCATAGCAATACCTGTCTCCTGTCAGTTCTTTCCTCCCATGAAATAGAGGAACAGCCGGTGAGGCAGCAGCTTAGCCAGAAGCCGGGTACATCGGATCGGAAGTCCATAGACAGAGATCTCACGGTCCCGCCGATTGTCCAGCAGAGCCTTCTTCACGACCCTGCCGGGATCTGCCATCACCAGCTTTTTATAAGCTGGAAGATCTTTATATTCCAGGGCCCGGTCAAAAAACTCTGTTTTAACAGCACCCGGACAAACTGCGGTAATTCGAAGGCTGGTCCCCCTCTGCTCCGCTCTCAGAGACCGGACAAAACTCAGAACAAAAGCTTTGCTGGCCGCATAAACCGCGAATCCTGGCTGGGGAAGAAAGGCCGATGCCGAGGCCATATAGATCATTCTGCCTCCTGTGGATGCCATGTAGGGCAGCAGCAGGGAGGTAAGTTCCACGACGCTTCTGCAATTGATATCCACCATGTCCGCCTGGTCTTCCCGGGGCAGACTTTCAATCTCTCCCATGACGCCAAAGCCGGCGCAATGGACGAACAACCCGATCTGCGGCTGTTTCTCCTGAAGGACCTCACCCAGAAGGTCAATCTGGCTTCTGTCCGCCAGATCCAGCGGAAGAAGGCGAAAACGCTGCCGGCGGTATTTCTTCCTGATCTCCTCCAGCCTCTCTTCCCTGCGGGCGATCAGCCAGATCTCCCTGTACTTTATTCCGTCCTTCATAATCCTGCTGACAAATTCTTTTCCCATACCGGAGGAAGCTCCGGTAATCACTGCAATTTTCATCATCTCATCCTCCCCACCTGCTGTCCGGCTGGCTGGCAGACCAGCCCCGGACCATCAGGATTTTTTATGATGTTTTGTGCGAATCGGGCTTCTCTTCGCAGGCTTTCTGTCTTTTCGGGCTGCAGACTGACAGCCTCCTCTTCTGTCCTGACTTCCCGCCGGGGTCCGCTTTTTTTCTCTGCTGTTCTGACTGCCGGCGGAAGAGCCGGCCTTTTTATAGTCATGGATCTTCCGGGGCGGAATCAGGCACTGGTCTCCAAAACCGATCAGGTCTCCCCTGCCGGCTTTTTTGAGCGCCCTTTTTACAGTCTCATAATTCTCAGGGTTCCTGTACTGAATCAAGGCCCTCTGCATCTGTTTTTCCTTCAGGTCTCTGGGAACATAAACCGGTTTCATGGTTCTGGGATCCAGACCTGTATAAAACATACAGGTGGATATCGTCCCCGGTGTGGGATAGAAATCCTGCACCTGTTCCGGCATATAACCAAGATCCCGGACATACTCTGCCAGGGCCACTGCCTCCTTGAGACCGGACCCCGGGTGGGAGCTCATCAGATAGGGAACCAGATACTGTTTCAGGCCAAGCCTTTTATTCATGGCCGTATAGGCACTTTTAAACTGTTCGTACACCACATTTTTCGGTTTGCCCATGAGGGTCAGAACAGAGTCACAGATATGTTCCGGAGCCACCTTCAGCTGACCGCTGACATGACAGGCGCAGAGTTCTTCCAGAAACCTGCCGTCCTTCTCCGCCAGAACATAATCAAAGCGAATGCCTGAACGGATAAAAACTTTTTTCACGCCGGGCAGGGACTTAAGCTCTCTAAGAAGAGTGATGTATTCACTGTGGTCTGTATCCAGGTTGGGACAGGGTTTCGGGTAAAGGCACTGTCTGTGGCTGCACACGCCATGTTTCAGCTGTTTGCTGCAGGCAGGATGTCTCATGTCCGCCGTGGGGCCTCCCACATCATGGATATAGCCTTTAAAGTCCGGATCTTTAAGAAGGATCCTGGCCTCCCTCAGCAGGGAAGCCCTGCTTCTGGCCTGAATCCTCCGCCCCTGATGGAAGGTCAGCGCGCAGAAGCTGCATCCGCCAAAACATCCCCGGCAGGAAGTCAGCGAAAACTTTACCTCCTTGAGAGCCGGAACACCGCCCCTGGCATCGTAGGAGGGATGCCAGGCCCTGGTGTAGGGCAGTTCGTATACTTCATCCAGCTCCTGACTGGTCAGGGGCATGGACGGTGGATTCTGCACGATATATTCTTTGCGTGGATAGGGCTCCACCAGCCTTTTTGCTGTTATGGCATCTGTGTTCAGATACTGCTCATAGTAACTCCTGGCAAATGCTTCCCTGGAGGAGCAGATCTCTTCATATCCTGGCAGCAGCTGGTATTCCCCGGTCAGGTCGGAAAGGTCACGGCATTTAAACACCGTCCCTCTGACAAAAGTGATGTCACTGACTGCCAGCCCCGCTTCCAGGGCTTGGGCAATCTCCAGAACAGACTTCTCTCCCATCCCATACATAAGAAGATCCGCCCCGGAATCCAAGAGGACAGAACGTTTTACCCGGTCAGACCAGTAATCATAATGGGCAAGCCTCCTTAAGGAAGCTTCAATCCCGCCAAGAAGAATCGGTGTTTTCTTATAGACACGGCGAATCAGATTACTGTAGACGATGGTGGGGCGGTTGGGTCTTTCTGACATACCTCCGCCTGGAGTGTAGGCATCCTGATGCCTCCTCTTTTTAAAAGAAGTATAATGGTTCACCATAGAATCCATATTGCCCGCCGACACAATGAAGGCCAGTCTGGGCTGACCGCAGGCCTTTATGCTGGTCTCATCGGTCCAGTCCGGCTGCGCGATGAAGGCTACCCTGTAGCCGGCATGTTCCAGCAGTCTGGTGATGATGGCTGCTCCGAAAGACGGATGATCCACATAGGCGTCCCCGCAGATGTAGACAAAGTCGGCCTGATCCCAGCCCCTTCTCTTCATTTGTTCCATATTCATCGGCAGGAAATCTTCCTCCCGGTTTATCGTCCTCTCTCTCTTCTTCATATTGTTTTCCTTATTCCATCAAAGATGCTGCCGCAGCATATCTTCATGACATTTTTTCAGGAAATGGACAGCCACTGTCCCTCCCCAGCAGAGCCAGCTCTTCCCGGGTCAGGCGCCGGTACTGGCCCGGCTCCAGTCTCTCATCCAAAGTCAGCGGCCCCATGGAGATCCTCCTCAGATAAATAACGGTCCTGCCCACGGCTCTGGCCATCCGCTTAATCTGATGGAAACGCCCCTCCTGGATAGTAATCCATACTTCCTCCGCTTTCTTTCCAATCTCCAGCCGGGCAGGGAGAGTCAGTTTATCATCGCCGATGTCCAGACCTTCCCTGAAAGCTGCAATCTCTTTCTCTCCCACAGGCCCATCCAGCCTGGCATAGTAAGTTTTGTCCACATGCCTCCCGGGTGCCAGCAGTTCATGGGCCAAAGGACCGTCATTGGTCAAAAGAAGCAGTCCTTCTGTGTCTTTATCCAGCCTGCCCACGGGGAAAAGATCCCTGTAAGGCCTGTCCAGCAAGGACATAACTGTCTTCTCACGTCTGTCCTTACTGGCGGAGACAAAGCCCGCCGGCTTATTCATCATCAGGTAAATACAGGCCTCATATGCCACGGCTTTCCCATCCAGGAAAACCCGGGCCTGTGTCTGGTCCAGTTTCTGTTCAGGCTTTTTACATACCTGTCCGTCCACAGTGACCCTCCCTGCCTTTATCGCTTTTTTGGTCTCACTCCTGGTGAGCAGGGCACCGGCAGCAATCCATTTATCCAATCGAATCTGACCCATATCCTATCACATTTTCCTCCATCCGGGGAGATATTTATTTTTGATTCTTCCCCGGTCTGTTTTTCCCCAGCCTAAAGGCAGTTGTCCAAAGCAGACGAGCACATAGCCGGAATCAGCGATGTCCTCCCCAGCCTGGAAGTCAATGGTCTCCCCCCTCAGGTATCGGTCCAGCCGGGGGTCTTCTTCCAGGAGGCAGATCTTTCTGGGATACTCTTCCGGTCTTAAAGCCATGGCCAGGGCCTGGGAGGGCTCAAACCTTCCTCTTTTACAGTCTCCCAGATAAAGGCCGGATCGGACGACCCTGAGTCCGCTCAAATCCGGGCAGCCGTCAGGAAGGAGGAATACCCTCTCTTCTCTGACCAGGATTCTGTTCTTCCAGGAGGTCCAGATACCTTCTTCCTGCCTGCAGGAACTGATCTCTTTCAGAAATGCTTCCAGCGTTTCCAGGGAAAAAACTTCCCTGCCCTCCTCTTCTTTTCTGCTTTTTCGGCCGGCTCTCCTCTTTTTTTGGGTTGTCTTTCCGGATGGGTATGCAGGTGCCTGCAATGTCCCTGTCCAGACCGGCAGGACTGCAGCCTGCCCCTCTTCCTCTTTTTGAAACAGGGCGGCGAATTGACCTTCCCCATCCAGCTTATGGGGCCAGAATCTACGGCAATATTCCAAAGGACCGCTGCTCGTCACCTCTTCCTCGTCCCGTCCTTTCTCAATCCCGGGATAGAGTGGAAGCTCACACAGGCGCAGACAGGGAAACCGGGAGAGCAGCCAGGAAACGGTCCCTTCGTCCTCCTCTGTGGAAAAGGTGCAGGTGGAGTAGAGAAGGTAACCCCCCGGCCTTACCATTTCCACGGCCATGGCCGTAATCTCCTTCTGCAGCCGGCTGTATTCCTCCACTGCTTTGGAAGACCAGGCCTTCATCATGGCCGGCTCTTTCCGGAACATCCCTTCCCCGGAACAGGGAGCATCCACCAGTACGCCGTCGAACCAGTTTCTGAATCTGCGGCAAAGCTTCTCCGGAGATTCACAGGTGATTACACAACGACTGATCCCCGCCAGCTCCACATTCTTCTGCAGAGCCCTGCAGCGGGAAGCACTGATGTCATTGGCCACCAGAATCCCACTGTCTCCCAGCCTGCCGGCAAGAGCCGTGGTTTTCCCTCCAGGGGCAGCACATAAGTCCAGGATCCTGCTTCCCGGTTCCAGGGGAAGAAAGGCCGCCGGAGCCATGGCGCTCGGTTCCTGAAGATAGTAGGCTCCTGCATGATAATAGGGACTGGTGGATAATCTTTCTTCTCCTTCATAGTAGAATCCTTCCTCACACCATGGCACTCTTTTTTCTAAAAGAAACCGGCGGATGATATCCGCCGGTTTCACTTTTAAGCGATTTATTCTTAGAGTCTGTCCATAACTGTGGGCAAAGGAGTCAAGATACTGGTGGTAGTCACTGCCTAACATCGCTTTGAGATGATCTCTGACAGGCTGTGGTATCTCCATGGTCACTCTCCTTTTCCTCCTTTATGTATCATCTGCAGTTTCAGTTCAGGCTCTGAGCCCGATAGCCCTCAGAGATGATATCCAGCTGTTTCGAAAAATGATCCAGCTGAACCAGATCATCCAGCACATAAATCCTGTAAAACTCGTCCTGGATCTTCTCCACCTCCCGGGTATTGGCAATCTTGTAAAGATTCTGGATATTATTCAGAATATCCTTGACCAGATTCTCCTTTCTCTGGTGGGAGTTCTGGGCATCCATAATCTCATCTCTCACTACACTCATCTCATGGTCCATATCCAGGATTACCTCTGAAACATTCAAAAGTTTCTGCTGTATATACTCAGGAATATTTTCCTTATACTTATACTGCAGGGAATGTTCAACAGTGGCCCAGAAATTCATGGCCATGGTTCGGATCTGTATCTCCACTGACAGATTCCTCGAACCCTTCATCGTGTTGACAGGATATACGACAATCATGTGATAGGCCCGGTATCCACTGGCCTTCATATGCCTCACATAATCCTTCTCATACTTGACACTCATATCTGTGCGGTTTTTGATCATAGTAACCACACGGTCGATATCTTCCACAAACTGACAGGTAATTCTGATTCCCGCCAGATCTTCAATCTTTTCCTCAATATCATTCATGGAGACATCCTTGCGCAGCATCTTGTCCATGATGCTGCCGATACTCTTCAGTCTGCCATCCACGGACTCTATGGGGGAATAGATTCCCCTGTTCCGGTGCTCCTGTATCAAATGATTAAACTTCACGATCAATTCATCAACTGCAAGCTGATATGGGTCCAGGAGTTCTCTCCAAAGTTGAAGTTCCATACACCTCACCCCTTTACATCAGTTGTCTCTGTAGCCCTCATCCTCGGGCAGTCCATCCCCCAGAGCAGCCGCCACCGCCAGCGCGTCACAGCGCTCGTTCTCCGGATGGCCGTCATGGCCCTTGACCCAGTGGAAGTCCACCTCATGAGGTTCCATGGCTGTCATCAGCCTCTTCCAGAGATCAACATTCTTTACCTTCTCATCTTTACCACGTTTCCAGCCACGACGGATCCAGCCTTCCAGCCAGCCATCGTTGACTGCCTTTACCAGATACTGGGAATCGGAATACAAATCCACATGGCAGGGCCGGATCAGGGCCTCCAGACCGACGACAGCAGCCAGAATCTCCATCCTGTTGTTGGTTGTTGTGTGAAATCCCCCCGACAACTCCCGGCGGTGAACCCGGCCATTTTTATCCGTATACTGAAGTATGGTTCCGTAACCTCCTGGTCCCGGATTCCCCCGGGAAGACCCGTCTGTGTAGATTTTTACCTCCAAAGACTCACCTCTGCTTCCCTTAAGACCCGGAAAATGTCCCTGAAAACCTTGAAAAAACACATGGTATCTATAGTCTTTTTATAACATATATTTCCATAAAACGCAACTGAAGGCGGCTGCGCCGGTTTACTCCTGAGCAATATCCGCAAGCGGGAAAACAGGTGCGTCCTATGTAACAAAAAAGGCCGTGACCAGCTGGCAGAGGCTGTCGTAGTCGTCGATTGCCATGGTTTCTCTCGCCGAGTGCATGGCCAGCATAGGGACTCCTACATCACAGCCCACCAGAGGGATATGGGAACCCACCATGGGGCCCAGGGTCCGCCCTCCCGCAATATTATTGTGATCATTGATCTCCTGAAGCGGAAAATCATATTTCTCAGCCAGTTCCTTCAACACGGCATGCAGCCAGACATCAGAGGCATATTTCTGGATGCCGTTAATCTTGACCGCCGCCCCTCTCCCCAGGATCGCCCTGGTGGTGGTATCTGCCCGGTCCGGATAGTTGGGATGGGCAGCGTGAGCCCCATCCAGAGACAGATAACAGCTTCCCGCCAGGGAAGTCAGCCGCTGATCCGGAACAGCCCCAAGGGAATTGGCTATCTGCCGCAGAACCATGGGCAGCAGTTCCGAGTTGGCTCCGGACCTGGTAAGACTCCCCACTTCCTCGTGGTTAAAAAGGCCGATCAGGTTGATTCCCCGGCTTCTCTCTCCCTCAACTATAGATTCCAGCAAGGCTGCCACCGAGACCAGGTTGTCAAGCCTGGGGCTGACCAGGAGTTCATTTTCCAGGCCGCAGAGCTGAGGCTGGTCAAAATTGTAGAGGTTCAGATCATAGGTGAGGATCTCCGATGCTGCCACGTCCAGCTGGGCAGCGAGAAAACGGACGAAGTCCTCCTCTGACCAGCCGCCGCCTGCCAGACCGGTCACAGGCATCAGCTCTTTCTGCCGGTCAATCTTCCAGCCATTATTGGCATCCCGCTTCATGTGAATGGCAAGTCCGGGAATGACAGCCACAGGTCTGCCGCTGTCATAATAGGAGACAATGGGATGAAAAGCATCCTCCCCCTTCCTCACAATCATGCCGGACATGCCCAGGGGCCGGTCAAACCAGGTATGATCCATCATACCTCCGTAGACCCCGACGTTCAGCTGAGCACAGCCTAAGTTTTTAAAGGCAGACTTTCCCTTAATCTTAAAAGCGGGCTGATCCACATGGGCAAAGGCCATCCTCATGGAATGCATGGACGGATTTCTCCTCTCCCGGGTAAAGGCAAAGAGCACGTCCGGAAATGGCGTGACAAAATATTTACCCCCAGGCTCAGTCTCAAATACCCCCTCCCAGGGCAGTTCCAGAAATCCTGCTTCTCTGAGATAATCCGCCGCAAAACGAACCACCTGCACCGGAGATGTCCCGGCAGCCAGACATTTTTTCAATGTATCCATCAGGTCTCCTTTTCATATTATGGCAATTATGTTAAAATATACTATCTATATTTTTTACGCATCAAGGGAGGGTCATCCCATGTTTTCCATGGAAATAACCGATATACGTGGTTTCATGAATCATCTTTTAAGCAAAGACACCTTTGACCATTTTCTGACGGTGGAGGCCTCCATCCAGATGGCTGTGACCTTTCACATCGATGGCAGCTGGAACAAGGATTTCTTCGATTCTGAGGACGTCCCCTCCTCCACGTATGCCCCCTGGAAAACAATCCGGCCCGTCATGCATCAGCTTGTGAAGGGACGCCGGCTCCCTTCTTCCATGAAAATCGTACTGACCCTGCCTCAGACTTCTCTCAATCACCTTTTCGGCATGCCCGGTGAAGGTGAGTTTCGGGACGTGATCAGCGGGGTTCATCTCAATATTCTCTACCGGCCAAAGGGTCTGAGAGTCACTTCCGGCGTTGCCGGACACGGCTTTCTCATGGACCGCAGGCCTGAACAGGCTGCTGATGAGGCCTTGAAAGGCTTTCTGAAAAAAAAGGGAATCTGTTGACAGCCCGACTCTCCCCCGGGGAAAGAGTCGGGAATACCCACGGATCCCCTTCATGTGTTCCTGCACTGTCAGCGGCTTTTTGGCCGCTGTTTTTTTCTATACAGCCGACAGTAGTTTGCTCTTGTCTTTAAGCATTCCTGTCTTTTTACTTCTTCAGCAGTTCCAGAGCCTTCTGCAGCTGCTTGTCTTTGGCCTCGGAATCCAGTGCGGCTTTCTTCTCTTCATCTGTCATTTCCACTTTCAAGTCAGGCTCGATGCCCTGCTCATGAATGCAGTCTCCCTTAGGCAGATAATACTTTGCCACTGTAAACTTCACTGCCGTCCCGTCTGACAAGGGGAAGATATTCTGGACGATTCCCTTGCCGAAGGTCTTGGTCCCCACAGTTTTTGCCAGACCGTAATCTCTGAGGCAGCCTGTCATAATCTCCGAAGCACTGGCTGTGTTCTCATTGATCAGGATCACAATCGGCATATCCACACTCCGGCTGGAATTACTCTTATAGTCTGTCCTGCCGCCATTCTTATCCTGTATATAGACCACCAGATCACCCTCGGGAACGAACTCAGAGCACATATCAACACAGGTATCCACCAGTCCGCCTCCATTGTCTCTAAGGTCGACAATAAGGCTGGTCATTCCCTGTCCTTTCAAGTCGTCGATGGCCTTACTGAACTGATCGGCGGTATTGTCGATAAACTGGGTCACCTCAATGTAGCCTATTTTTCCGTCTTTCATCTCATAGCTCACGGTATCGATCTCAATCTTTGACTTCTTCACTGAGAACTCCAGTTCCTGACCCTCCCGGAATACCTTGAGCTCTGCTGTCTCTTTATCTTTGCGCTTGATCTCGGTTACGACCTCCGTCAATTCCATGTCCTTGGTATCACGGCCATTGACGGATATAATGTAGTCGCCCGGCTCCAGTCCAGCCTCTGCCGCCGGGGTATTT